>Ga0315913_1000985_pt1 | contig 29216 bp, 22 predicted proteins | sample MpolsnodulesMG_FD_207736 | JGI IMG/M metagenome (GOLD analysis project Ga0315913, IMG submission 207736) | Medicago polymorpha root nodule microbial communities from Los Angeles, California, United States - small nodules | ecosystem: Host-associated > Plants > Roots > Nodule | place: USA...
ATGATCCTTGTGGAAAATTGCAAAGTTTAGAATAAAATTCAAGTGGAGTGCAAAAGAGGAAATAAGAGTTGATAAATTGTGTTCTGTCTTATATAACTGTCGTGTCTTATATAATAACTGCTGTTGAACACCGCAATTACCGCAACACGCGATTCTGAAGTTATCTCCCTAACGAATCCGGATTATATCTACCTGATTGTGTAATTGAGAATCCTGTAGCTATTTCCCTAACAAGTTCAGTATATATCTAACATATGTTGTATAAAGGGCAAATTCGGTATTTTAGGGGCCTTTGGAGATTTTGGGGGGGCTTAAAAAGCAATTACCATTAAAAATTGTTCACTCCCAACTAAACTTGCCAAAATCCCCACATGACTTAATTCACGCAGGTGTTAAACCCATCGTGACTTAAGTCACGTTGGAATACAACCTACATGATTCAAGTATGTTCGATCACGTTCTGAACACCAGTGTGAGTTAACTCACGCGGGTGGAAAAGGAATGTTTTGACACCAACGTGAGTTAACTCACGTTGATGTTCGAAACATAACCGAACGTGACTTAAGTCACGTAAATTGTATTCCAACGTGACTTAAGTCACACAAGGTTTAACACCTGTATGAGTTAAGTCATATGAAGAGTATTTTGAAAAGTTTAGTTGAAAGTGAGCAATTTTTGATGAGAGAAGAGCAATTTTCTAATACCAAAAGCCCTAATAAATCTGATTGTACTGCAATAGCTACCGATACAAAGCCCATTAACAACTGTCATTCCTGTTTTTCTTTTTAATCGTCTTAATTAATTAGATAGATTGTACTATTTAAACCTATCATCAATCAATACTTAAATTGACTGTATCACATTTGATTATTTCATACATTCTATTGTATAATTTTGATTTTTAATATATTTAATTATCTGTTAGTAGAAATTATGAAAAATTGTTATTTGGAAAATATTTGTTGAGACAAATCTAACATCTGATACAAAATAATTTATCTTTACATACAAACCGCAATATAAGAAAAACACTAATTAAACATGTCACCTAGGATAATATTTATAGAAACTCAATGAAAACTTTTATAAAATGACATGTTTTTTCTTTTGTTAAATTTCTTCTTTACTTATTATTTCAAAAATGTTTTTATGTGTTACTTGAACTTTTAGAGAACGTTAAAATTTAACCCACCTAGGTTGACTTGGTGTTATTGGCTTGGGGATCTGAGAGTGTGTTCCACCTCAATGTTTCAGGTTCGATTCCCCTAGTGTTAATTTGGGTGGACTAATTTAGCTTTTTTAAAAAAAAAGAGAATGTTAAAATTTTAGTATTTGCATTTCTTACAAAATATTTTTTTTTTCACACGTTTTTAATTTGGTTTATGTTGTTGGGAATATTGTTAGATGAAAAAGAAATTTAAAACACTATTGTAAATATGCTGTGTTTTAGGTTTTTAACTTGATTTTAATGTTGAAAACATAAATTGTATTGTCTTAATAAAAATCTCACAAACCGATCCAATCCAAACCACATTGTTTTGGTTTGGTTTGAATTTTATTTTAAAAGTCCACCGAACCAAACCAAACCAAAACCTATGTTTTTTTTTTATCTTGTGATTTAGATGACTTTTAACCTCAAACCATTTTTTTAATTAAGAATCTAATTTTCTACTACTATTCAAATTTTGCTCTTTCATTTTAATTTTAAATAAACAATTGACTATGCATTCCCAATGATTGCACTAATGCACTTCCATTATTAGTTTTTAAATCAAATGAGTATTCCATAGTGTACCTCGTTATAATAAATAAATAAATAAATAACTTTATCTAAAAGACAAATATAATAAATAAATAAAGATCCATAATACTCGCTTTTGCTAATTGCCAGTGTTATTTGGAGTGGAGATACTGACTATAAGTTGATTGAATTTCAAAGATTTTGGGAATATAGAAATCATTTTTCATACACGTTATTTCGGTGAGCTTTTAAACTAAAAAATAATAGTATTTGTAGTGGATAATCAAGAGAGGGTAATTATTTTCCTAAAAAAAAAGACTGTTATTTTTATATTTTTGAAGGTTCGTCCATTAATTGCATCGGCTAAAAGCATGCATGCTAAGCACATAAGGGGGGATGATGATGACTCAAAAGAAGTATCATAAAAGAATCACTTTTTGCACTCCCAACTTTTGGCCCGAATATTTTAGATTTTTTAAAAGTCACTCAAAAACTATTTTTTTTTGTACAAAAATAAATTATATATCTAGTAATTTAAAATACACTAACATTTATAGATAAAATAGTTTTTCAAATAAGGCTTATATTTAGAGTACTAGGAGTATTTTAGAAGTTAGCGACCTAGATGACAGGTAAAAACATATATAGGCCATTTTTGGTAAAATGTACTGCACAGGAAGCTAGCAATATACTACTATCATTGCTATTTTCATTCATTTTAATTATTAGGACCTACATATTAAAAATGCATGGAATATATATTGAGAATTAAACTACTTCCAACCAAATTCATAATTGCATTGGATAATCTCTGTCCTTTGCTATCACCATTGTTGAATACATCTATGGATTTAGGTGTATATTTAATAGCAGGGATCCCTGGGATAGACGATAACGACACGACATCACTGAGTTCAGTCAAATGATAGCTTGATATAGTAAAACTAGTAGCACTCCTAGTATAAGTTTACAATCTTCATTGTTTCATTTATTTATATTAAGTCAAACCCTAATAGAAGAGAACCACTAAATGGTTAAACCATACTATTCTTTCTTTTTAAAGACGATTGGAATAAAGGAAACTATTATTAGAATTAATTAAAGTGACACTGATATTTTTACGTGAGATTTGAAACATTGTTAATCAAGGATGCTAGGTTAAACTAAACCTCATGGACAAACCCCAACCATACTACGTGAGATCACAATTCATTCGACTTGAAGATTAATATGTGGTTTTTGGATTGAATTGATTCATTGTGGTGCACTACATAGTTAAGTCATCACAATATTTTCAACACGGGAAAAGGAGGATAGATATTCAAGGTCTTTGAATTCTTTTTTTGAAATAATTAGGCAAGTCAACCAGTAGGGTTCATATGCACTTAGCCTATGTCATGCTCATGTAAGATCAGATAAATAAAATAGATTAGTGATTTCTTTAAAAGTCTATTTAACTAAAAAAATCTAGAAATCTAGACTTTCCGCCACCAAAAAAGTCTTTTAGATTTATTAGTCTGTCATACTTAAGTAAATATATGTCATACTTTTTCTATTACTATTATTATTGTATATATATTTTGTACTTAAAGTTAAATCATAAATTTTCTAAACTAAGCATACCAGGTTCACTCAGTTTTCGACATATTTTGTACTTTTATAGCTTGATAATCAGCGGCGGAGCCAGACAAAAAAAATTGGGGTGGCCGCTATCAAAAGTAAAATATATAAATCATATTGAATACAACACATTTAAGTTGTAATAAACTAAAAATAAAATTTAAACTACATGATATATAAAGTTGATCATTAAATATTTAAGTGATACTTTACGCTTTTCGAGTGACTTGAAATCATCAATAATTGACTTGGAATTAATACATGTACTGATTTCCCTTTCAATACAAACTGACATACTATCTGGTAGATACCCATGTTCCATCTTGTTTCTCAATTTAACAATATGTAATTAACAAGAATGATTAAAATGGCAAAGGAAACAAAGTTAAGTGTACTAGACAAGAAAAGTGAGTTTATTAAGGTATCAATTACAATTCTACCAAATTAATTCTGCCAAATTTCAAGGTATAAAAAAAATTAAGATGGGGTGGTCGTGGCTCCCCCTTGCCACCCCCTGGTCACTGTTGATAATTAACACCGTTTTTTTCATGGTTTTTATTTTATTTTTATGCTTATTGAAATTAATCTAGTACGATTTCATATTAACCCTATGGCGTCAGCGTTTTTTGGTGATTAATTCATCTCACTTTTTTAAGTCTGACATTCTTTGGTTTCTTCTTTAAAATTTCCTCTTCATCATCGTGCTTTGTCCTTAAGGCTGAAGGTATATATACAATTTGATGCCTTTGTCTCTCAACGCAGATGATTGGAATTAAATTAGTTAAGTAGTCGCAATGAGCATCCAATGTTATAGTATATTTTAATCTAACTTATGCCTAGAAGAATTTTGTAAACTTAAATTTTATACTATGGTTTTCTTAAATAAATAAGTAAAGATCAAGTAAATTATATATCCCCTAAAAAAAATCATATGATACTTTTGTTTTTGTTTACATGTAAATATAAAGTACGATTTAATACGGAATTTTTTAATCCAATTTATATCTTTCACCTTTAGTCAATTGCGTCTTTTTCGAGCTAAACTAATTTTTGCTTTATAATTAACAATTATTTATTTTTTAATTACAAATAATACAAGTGTGTTACATTTTCTTGCTTCTAACCTATTTTAACGACCCTTTCGAAAAGAAGAAAACCTATTCTAATGATAGACAATGCTTGTAAAGTTGTACTAACAAGCTATTAATTACTATAAATATACATGAATGTTGACTATAGATATAGTATAGTGCAAACCGGTTACAATGTATTCAAATTGTTTGGAGAGTTAAACAATTTTTGGTCATGTTATATTTATGTTATGGTCGAACTTCAAATTACAAGATTTATTATCTTTAGAAATCAGAAGGTTAAAAAAAAAAATAGTATGTCATTGTTAGTACCTACATCACTAATTTTATCTTTTGATTCACGATATCTCCACACGTCTACTCATTTAATATAATGTATTTGTCACTCACAAATTTTGTTTTACTTTAATTTATTTAAGAATTTAAAGGCAATTAAAATATTTAAACTTGTCTTTATATATCAATATCTTTATAATTGAAATGAAAGCAACTTAATTCAATGTTTTGGTGAAGAGGTCATTGAAATTAAAGCAACTTAATTCAATATATTTAATGAATTTGAAATGAAAGCCAATATTTTCTATTTATGCTGTTGCTCCTTTTGTTTTCTGTGTAGTATGTTGGTTCATTGTTGGAAGGGCTCAAAATTAATTTTAGAGGTTGTAGAATTGACTTTATAATGTTTGGATTATTTAACTAAGAATTAATTTTCTTTTGTAGAATTGATAATAGTAGAAGCTAGAATTTATAGCTTTTTGACTTCTACAATTGATTTTAGACTAATTTTTGTAACGATTTAGGCTTTAAATTTATTGTTAAATCATTTTACTTTCGATTGACTTTTATCCATGGTCGATTTTACAAAATCAATTCATTAAAAATAGAATTATGTTATGGCATAACCAAACACATCTTGAATCACTTTTCCATTCCATGTTAAGTAAAGTAGTAATTGGAGTGAAAGTATTAAATTCTTGATTCGAAAAATGAAATGGAAACAATATTGTTTACAAGAGAATTATTACATTAAGTAGTAGAACATTAAAATTTATATAGCCAATTTGATAAACTCTTGAAAAAACTAAATCCTAACTAATCTAACTAGGTGATAAAAAGAGAAAGAAAAGTAGGTTTTAGTTAATGCAAAAACGTGATGTGGGTTGCTGGTGTAAATGTGAAAAAATGAAAGAAAACGACATAGATAAGAAAACAAAATTGATTTGAGCCCTAAAAAATGCACTTTTATGTGGAAGTGTTTGGGACCTAAATCTAAATCTACTCGTAACTGTTGTTTGCGCGTACTATATCATGTCACGGCTGTGATTGGCACATGGATGATTGATCACTACATGTTGCGTTCACATTCAACGAATTTTAATTTTAATTTTAAATTTGAAATGTTTATTTGTTTCTGCATCACCAGACATGATATGGCCAGTAGCTTTTATTTTCTTTAAGAATATGATTACTAGTCTGAAATTAATCTAACTATGCATGCATATGCACGAAATAATACTTGACTCATGGGTGATACTTCTAAGGTCATATGCATATGCACCAATCGAGTTCCCACTAACAAGTCGATATGTTTTAGTTTAGAGTTTTAAAAAAAATATATTTTAATTTGGCTTCTAAAAAAAAATTAGTCAATGAGTTTATCGAGTGGGCGGACAAGAAGTAATATGAACAACAAACCAATAGGTCAGGTGTAAATAATATTTATTAAACTCGTAGCGAACGAATATAAGTTGCCAAGCTAGAAACCAGTTCATCTATATCCATGATTTCATTGGACTTTTTTTGGACAAACTTCTCTTTAACTACTCTATTCTTGATAAGACAAATCATCTACATTCAAATGATTGTGGATTTGAGTTATGAAGGGGAAGAATGGAGAACATTATTGACCCCCTTTAAAAAAATTGATCAAAATTTGAAGTTAAATTTGCATCATAATTTTGTGGAGTGTCTAAGTAGCAGTGTGTGGTTGCTTCTGTTAAGAACGTTGGCTTAAATTTAATGGAGATGGCGCAGTTACCGATTTTGGAGGTCGTGCAACATGTGGTGGGGGTTGTCCGTGATCAAGACGAAAATTACCTGTCTGGTTTGTCATCTAATTTTGGTGCTTGTTCTATCACAGTGGCTGAACTTTGGGCTATTGATTTTGGCTTTAAGCGCTCTAGAGTATAAATTTAGAAAGGTAGTGTTTGAATCAGATTCATCAGATTTTCAAGCTGTTCTTTCGCTCATTTTGAAGGGTGTGGAAGAAGTCGTCTTTGCTTGTTGGTTTCTCAAAATCACCGGTTGCGTTAGAGATTTGTCGAGTTATAAGGTGCAACATATTTTTCGCAAGGCTAACCAAGTTGCAGATGCTTTTGCAAAGTTTGATTTGTGGTTGTCCGAAAGTTTCTTGTTATTCCTAACATTGTGTCGCAAACCTTGTTGGCTGATCGTAATTTGGTAACCTTGTTGGCTTCTAGTTTTTCGTCTTTCTTTTTGTTGGGGATTACCCCCTTTTCATTCACAAAAAAAGGCCATATATGAATTGCATGCATAAATTGTCTAGTTTTCTATGCTTCTGTCTGAAAAATCAAGTTGGTCTGCATCACCTTGGCCTAAGAATAACGTGCTGTCCAAATAAAAACAAGGAAAAAAGTTAGTCAAATCAATTATAAAAAAAATGCACACCAGCATTTTTACAGAATGATGCTAATGTCATCAAAAGAAGAAAGTGTAACTGCCATGTACATAATATATATACCTTAATTTGAGTCCTATTATATGTATAGGTGACATGGACTCTCCCATCACTAGCTTGGATAACAGCAGGATATGAAAATTCCATTCCCACAGTATCCTCTAATGTAAGTGCCTGGTGCCATGAATCACCATCATCCTCAGAGAGAGCAAGTTTAAGCACACCCCTTGAAATTGTATTATATGCAATCAATAGACGGCCATCTTTCAGCTTAATCCCATCAATACCTAATACAATAAAAGGAAATTTATATTATAAGCTATGAATGCAAGTCGGTCCAGTAGCAACAACGAGCGAGTCACCCTCTTATATATCTTTCATTTAGGTCATTTTCAGGTAACGTGGGACTAACTACGTTGTCTGACACCAACGCCAAACTAACTTTAAAACATCAAGTATATGAATCACATCTACTTTGTTATTTGTAAATCACCTCTCTTATATATGACTCGTTTAGTCAATTCTTAGTCGATGTAAGACTGACTATTCACATTTTCCAACACATGAGGTTATAAAAAAATACACATCTAAGTGTAGCACAAAACACATAGGAAAACTCACTTAAGAATTTTTACTTGTCATATGATGATAACTTCAACGATATAAATACAAGCAACATAAATATATTGGAAAAACTTTACCCGAGTTTGGGTTATGAAGCTGTGTAGGTTCTGCATACCCCCAAGTTTTGCCTCCATCAAAGGATTCTGACATATAAACTCTACCAATTCCAGTAAAGGATCGAAGCAAGACGCGCAGCGTCCCCTTAGCAGTCTGGTATGGTACAGGTTGAATCACACCTAGAGGATTATTCTTGATATAAATTGGACCATACTTTCTCCATGTCTTTCCAAAATCTGTTGTCACCTGTTATAATGCAACAACTAATGAATATAGTTATATTACGAGCTTATATCAGTATTAATTTAATGATTAAGATCAGTTCTATTAGAAACCTCTGCCCATGATCCCCATGAGTTCCAGCTTTCGACAGAAGATCCACAAAGTAAGTCACCATTTTCCAGCAAGATAGGCTAAACAAAAACAAATTGAATTCACTACTAAGATCATAAATTTTTTCATGACTATGAATTCAATACTCCTAGCTAAAAATTACTATTCTATGTGGTTTTTGTTATACCTTATTCTTTATAGGTCCTAATATACCAGGTGGAAGTTGTTCTCTTTCTGTCCAGGTAATTCCTTTATCATATGAGCGTTTTATGAATCCACTCCATCTAAAATAAAATAAGCCAATTTCTTTAGGTTCATATTGAATCCTCAATTGCATTAATTCAAAAGCATCTCCCTACCATAGATTGCAAAATACACACAAACACATGCATACATATATGAAGAATGTAAGGATAGAAACATTACTTTTGAAAATCTAGGCCTATTTTGTAGAACAAGAGTAACTCATTTGATGGAAGTTTGAACAGTACAGGATTCCACATAGGAACATTTGGTTCTTCATCGCCAATTACAGGTGCTTGCCATATTCCATTCTGCCAACCAAATTTCCATTAAACAATATTGAAACAAGCAGTCAAAAACTTAGATTCAAGTAACAATTCCTCCCTCCAATGTTCTAAACTGCAAAGACAGGAACAAGAGACGATATTGGGCCTACTCGAATTGGCTCATCTGAGCTTATCCACTGACATAAGTATTTGTGAGACTCTGTTGGGAGAACTTATGAAAACAGTTTGACACGATGATAAGTTGTTTTCAGCTTATTTTCATAAAGTCTCCAAGATAGTTTATGCACAAGTGCTTATCACGATAAGCTTTTATCCTATAAGCTGGAAATTAAGTTATTTATGTCAAATCTCTATCGGGTAATTTATTGAGCACACACCGAGAGTCCTCCCCTCTCAACCAAGTTTTTTCCACATAGTCATAATTCGAATCTATGACTAATTGCTTAAGTTGCTCGAGTCCCTTACCACTTTGACCAACCAAATGTTGGTTAATTACATGCTTATATACGTGTAGAGACACAACCATGTAAATTTAACTGTTTATATGTACCTTGTAAGTCTGCAACCATATCTTCACATCAGGTGCACCCTCAGATGTGCCTCCAAAATAGGCAACCAAAAAATGACCCTTCCCAGCCTAGTGAAATAAAAATAAAAAAAGTTATTTTATATTATTTACCTTAAAAATGATTGAAAATGGACGGAAAAAAAAACACTTTGTGATGTATGACCTCAACAATGGTAGAAGCATGACAATTATTGAAGGGAACTGATTTTGCAGGAAAAGTGAATTCTTCCACAACAAGCCCTTGTATGTAGCCTTTACCATGAGCTTCTGTAGAGTTTAGCCTGCAGAAATTTGAAAACTTAATTTAGAGGAATTTAACTGCTTCTTATAGACAGTGTCAAGCACCTAGGTTAGTGAATACGAAGAAGAAAAATGTATAGATATAATAATGGATCGGCAATGTAAAATATATACCCAGAAAACGAGTAAGCAGTGTGAATGATAGAAGAGATTAAGAATGCTATATGGAGAAAGGAAAGAAACAGAGACATGGTTGATGATTGGTTTGGTTTCACAATCACAGTTCAGCTCACTGAAAAACTCAGCACCCGTGAGATAAACATGTGCAACGTGTACAACATGGGAGTGAAACATAGTCAAATAACTCATTTGTTCGTTTCCTATGCATATAAAGACACATTTCTAGAAAATATAACATAGTATTAAACATTATATCTACTCTATATATACAAACAAATAGGCAATTACCCCAGTTTCGTCAATTACCCCTTGATGTTAACAAAACTTCAATTATCTCTCTGAAATTGTACAACGTTAATCAATTTACCCCTTCCGTCAAATTTTTCTGTTAGTCAACATGACGTTTTGCAATTACCCCCTTGAAGTTTTGCACTTATGTGCAAAATGCCCTCTGAACTTGAAAATTTATATATATTTTTTCTTATCCATGACTCAAACTTGAAGAAATAAAAATCTACAATTTATTTTAAGGTATAGATTTCATACATTCAAAATAAAGCAAGTAATTAAGATTTAATTACTACCCCCTCCATTTCTTTTCTTTTGATGTTTTAAAACTTCAACTATATTCCAAAACTTTTGATGTTTTAGTGAATTTATTACTGTTTTCTCAAGTTTACCCTTGTTGGAAAACACCATAAACTATTAAAGTAGTTGTGACCTTTGATTTATCACATGTGAATTTAATGATAAATAAGGATATTTTAGTCAAAAACACACAAATATTTATATACTTTAATTACTCCTTAAAACTTGTGTCAAGAGGTAAAACATCAAAAAAAAAGAAATGTAGGGAGTATTATCAAAGGAAAAAATTAATTTGTACATAACAAGATAATTTGGTAATTAGTTTGCCTTTGAAAAAAATGATATTTGAAAATTAATTGCAGATGATTAACCATGGAGTCAACACTTCATTGGTTGAAAATATGAAGATTGATGTTGAACAATTCTTCAACCTTCCAATGGATGAGAAGAAGAAGAAATTTTGGCAAACACCAAATGATATACAAGGATTTGGTCGGTTGTTTGTTGTATCTGATGAACAAAGCTAGAATGGGCAAACATGTTCTACATTAACGCTTTGTCATTAGACTCAAGGCATCCACATCTAATTCCTAGTATTCCCACACCATTCAAGTATCTAACAACAATCTCAATTTATGTGTTTCCTTAATTAAACATTATTGACGTAATGATGTTGGTGATTATAAATTAGATTTTGTTTCATTGATGGTGATTTTTATTTCTTCAAGTTAGAGTCAAGGATAAGAAAAAAATATATAAATTTTCAAGTTTGAGGGGCATTTTGCACATAAGTGCAAAACTTCAGGGGGTAATTGCAAAACGTCATGTTGACTAACAGAAGAATTTGACGGAGGGAGTAAATTGATTAACGTTGTACAATTTCAGGGGGTAATTGAAGTTTTGTTAACGTCAGATGGGTAATTAACGAAACTTACAATTTCAGGGGGTAATTGCCTATTTCCTCCAAACAAAACACTAAATACCTTTTCTTCATTGTATTTAGCCTGGCTTTGCGTTATTTTATTTTATTTATATTGAAGTACTTTTTTAGGAGACACAAACATTATTTCTTGGAAAAAGACTTTCCATGTCTTGTTCATGGTGTTGAAGAGATTGCCAATATGAAAATAACAAGCTAGGGCAGCGAGGTTTTAAATTATTGAGTGAAAACTTTAATGAGAAAAGAAAATGCAGAAACTAGTTTAGTCTATAAAAAATAACTATAATTACTCCTTAGAATTAAAAAATTAGACACAAAAGCTCTTATGGCAGAGTCTATAAAAAAAATCTATAATTACTCCTTAGAATTACCAACTTGGAACACATTCGTCCTTACTCAAGGATTGCTAGCGGGCCTTTTTCTTTACAATGACTACAATGAATCTTTACTTTCTATTACCTTTTGTGTTAGAAGATATTTATTAGAGATATATTAACTTACACAATGCACGTGGAATTAAAATTAGAATTATTGTGGCATACCAACATGGTCCCAAAATGTGAAGCAACTCTTCAAATCAAATCTATAAACCCTTGTCAAAGGATTAACCAAAACAAAAGACACCCTATTTTACATCAAAATTTGATCTCAAAGTATCAATTCTCAAAATATACCCTTATGTCACAATGATTAAATTGATATACCACAAACAATTCTCTCATACAATTAAGTACGAAGAAGGTTCAAGTAAATGGATTCTACTGACATGATGCTGAATTTTTTTCTTTCGATACAAGACTTTTTTTTTTTTTAAATGTTAACTAGCCAAGGGGTCAAATATAATAGCATTTGCATTGAGAGGTGTGTAATCAATGCATTAAAAGCTGAAAAAATATTATTATTTTTTTATTAAAATTTCCTCTTTTAACTTCCTTAACAAGTGCCTGGAGTACTGGTTAACATGATTTTTTTTTTTTATTTTTAAATAAATTGATAGAGGACAATACATGTTGATTGTTGCAGAATTTCATTTCTATAAAGCTACTTAAATTTGATAGTTTAGGCAAATTATGGGTACTCTTATACCCTTATAAAACTATACAACAGCGTAGAGAAACATGTATGTAACTGGTATTAACTGTAGGACGAAAAGTCAGTCATATACTACCACGGTGACACTACAATCAAATGAAGCATAAAGACGAACAATTCTTTGCAACATAGCTCAATTAGCCAAAATATAAAGGATATGCTAAAGATCGGTGAATTTATTATTTTCGGGGTGAAAAACACCAAGTCTCCACGTTTTTAAACTAAATGGGTTGACGTACAAATGAGTTATACCCACAAGAAAATAGATATTGTATTTTGATTTTTCAGCAACACTTGATTAGTAAATTCCTTCTTGTATCACAAGATTTTAAATTCCCCAAAATGAGATTTTTTACAAAGAAAATAAAGTAACTAGCAAGACCAAATTAATATCTCTAATTTTATGCTTAAAAATAATTAACTTAATACTAAAAAACCAACTCACAAATTACTACACGACCAAATTTCATTCTAAACTTCATTAAATAATTATTCTATAATCCACCCAGCTCAAGAGTTGTAGACAAGTTACTGGCTGGTTTAACTTTGGTAGCTGTAGCTCAAATTCAACCTTCAAAATTGCATCTCCAGACACATTGTGAAGGGCCTATAATAATGTCCATACTTTCATCAGAACAATACCACATAGCTTGATGGATTCTCTTTGTCCCAGTTTTCTCCACTAAGTGGTGGCTAGTCACACATCTTTGCTACCCTGCAAACTAAGCAAAAGATAATTTTTTTAGAACAAATGCATAAATCCGATCATATATCTAGTTGTGTTACGCTACACCAATGTAACCGGTTGAACTAGGAACCGGCCAATTCAATAGGTGATTTGATCTCGAATGTATTGTAATCAGATTGAATCGGGGTTGAGCCATACTGATTTGTTTGAATCAGTTAGTCAAATCGATTCTCATTTTTGCATTTTTTATTTATTTTGCTAAAGGTCTCACCGGTTTTATATCTGCTATGCTACTGTTTTTAAAACATTGATTTATAACATGTTAACAGAAAAAGAAATATTTAAGACTATAAATGAGAGAGGAGCAAGACACAAACATATAAAAAGGGCAGCATCTATAGTAGACAGCATAACATTAATAAGAGGTTGATTTCAGAACTCCAACTTGTGATATAGTTTAAGTAAATATATATTGTAAAATGAGCACTGTAAAAATTATCGTTTTGCTCTAAAGCCATTTAGTACAAAGTGGTGTCAAATAGCAGCTATTGCAACGCTAAAATGTTATAGCGTAGCGGAGTTTAAAAAACCACTATTTTCTGTGATCTGTAATTGACAACACTGATCCATAATACCAGTTGGCAAACAGATCTATGTCACAACTCACAAAGCATGGAGAGATAAAAGAACAAAACAACATCTGAAACATAATTAAGTATGAGTGCATACCTTCAGGAGGAGGGGAAATCTCAACTGCAAAATCCAGACCATGGACCAGAACAGTTTAACCTATATCAATGTTTACATCATGTGTTATTAACAGGGGACAAATATAAGTATTGTTATATATACTAAATCATAACATGATATCTAATTCTAATGAAGATGAAGGGATAACAGATATATAAGAAAGAGATTAAAAAAAAAAGATAAAGGAAGCCAGCAATGAAGTCTTTATAACTAATTCCCTAAAGCAAAGATGCCAACAACAAACAATAGACAATGCTTCCAAAACTTCCATCAAATGACACCATTGAGATTACAAATATGTAAGGAAATGAATAAGGCCCAACATCTCTTGAATCCAATCAAATTCTGGTTATCAACCCCTAGGAGTACTCATATCATATCCAAACCGATCCAAATAAAAACTGCAAACCTTGTGAATGCATCTTTAAAAACAAATCTATTCAATTCAAAGATTGTCAAATAGGTAACAATAGATAATCATTCAGAATTACAATAACCAAGGACATTATAAAACAAAACAGACAAAAGATCAATCAAAAAACATGACTTCAAATAAATTCCAACAAGACAGTCCGTAGAAAATCAGAACTTACTTTCCATTAGTCGAAACCAAACTTTCAACATAATTGTTGACAAAGAACCACAATTTGTCTCCAGAAATTCTAGTTAGCTCTACCTTATTAAGTCTCCAATTATAGCAAATCACATGTTCTTCAAAACAGTTTACCAATACCAATGTATCGCCGTTCTCAGAAAGACACAGTGGCACCAACAGAGGATTGTAATAATATATTTCAATATTATGATAACTAATTTCAAGGAATTGAACCCAAGACTCTTGAACTCCGAATTCCATCATCTTCCATATAAACAAATTTGGTTCCCTTGAAATCATGAGAAAAACAAAGGCAATTTGTCAACACGCTAATAGTTGGCTCAATCAGTGGCACTTCATCAAAGCCTCGAGGGAGCAACAATTGTGTGTATGTTTCTGTCCCTAAATTAAGTGAGATGATAAAAAATTGCTCATCAGTACGATTCTTCCGATCATTATTATGTTGAATCATCAATCAATTAAGAGTACCACACAAATACACACCATTATTAAATTGACTAAATTGAGAAGGAAGACAAACTACAGGTAAACTTTGAATATTTCTCCAAATATTATCACCCAAACAGAAAACTCTGACAACCTTACTCTCTTGACACAAGACCACTACCTTATAAGTGTTGGTTGAATTATCATAACCAAACCCAAACATTAAAGAGCTACATGAACCGTAAAAGATCCCATTTTTTCAGATATTATTTTTGTGGCTGGATTCCAAAAATAAAGCCAATTTTGTGTTTGAGAAGAACTAGAAATCAAACATAACAATCCATTGCATGAACCAACAACCTTGATGAAACAGCCTTCCCTTAATCGGGAAACATTGGCAAGGGTGATCAATGGATTCTCTAGAGGTAATCGATGGAGTACAATTAATATATCTTGAATAATCTTGAGAAATATGTTTGGTAAATAGCATGATGTTTCGTTCAGATTTGTTAAGGTGGTTATTTATGAAACTAGGGTTACAATTTAGAGCATTCCAAGACTTGCAAACGCACCTCAGTGCATAAGGGATTTGACGGGAAGGAAAGACAGGACTGTGATGGTAGGGTTTAAGATTAAAGAATTCCATGACTTGCAAACGCATCTGAATCGCATAAGGGATTTCACCGGAAGTAGTGAGAAGATTTCAATGATAAGTTCGTTGGGAAGAATTATCCCTGGTGATGATGGTGAGGCGTCAGGCTCACGCCGTGAACTTGGTGGAGGGATATTCATCGGAACAACTATACTTTTTTCTTTTGGAACTCAAAATTGAACCCTAATCTCTAGTGTAAGCAGATAGTGAGTTATATCATAAACACTATCATATGAGCAGTCAACAAAGTAATTTCAGAGATCCTATAAGCAGTCAACAAAACCATGATATCATTTTGTCAAAAAGAAAAATAAAAAAAAATAAAAAAAGACCAGTGAAGAATGAATGAATATGTTGAAGCATGCTAGACTATTTATAGTCGTAACCCTATCATAGATTGTAACTATAATCAATGGAAACATTTACAATGTTCGAAGAGACCAAAAATACATTAAACACACCATTAACCATCGAAATTTTTTATGTAACGCCACCATCCACAATTTGGGATGCTTCAAATTATATATGCCGAAACCTCAGACACATTTCGGATTATATAATCCGAACTATCCCATATTGTGGTTAACCTTGATCTTTGGAGGGGTCTAATGGTGAATAACATAAGAAAACAAAGTACAAAACATAATTCGACGGTGTAAAACAACATAATAACATATGTGATGGTGAAAAGGAATATGTTTCAAGAGGTTTTTTTTAGTTAGATCTTACCGTCGTACCAACTAACATATTTTTATTGTCAAGACAACAAGATCTAGCTCATAATAATCTCTGGGTGTTCATATCTGTAACGCCCCAATTTATTATTTAATTATTTTTGGTTGAGTTTAGAGTTTTTTATATGACTTATGTGATTTATGTTGATTTATGACGTGTTGTGATGTTTTAATATTTTATTATATGACTTATATGATTTATGATTGATTTACGTTGAATACTCTGATTATTTGTACTATTTACATTGTTGGGAAAACGGGGTGTTACAATATCTACCCGATAACTTTTCATAGTTCTTTGTTGTGTTTTACAGCAAATGAACCAAACACACTAGTTTATATAAGTTTATGTGCGTCGTGAACTACATAAATTGTCGGTGCAATGTGGACCAAAAAAAATCCTATACTTGACAGGTTCAGGTTATATAAACTGAATTGTCCTTTACCCTACATAGTACGAGTTTTAACAATGGAAATTTAATTACAATGTACATTAAATATAATAAGCTCAAATACATTAAATGACATAATTCAACAACGTAAAAAACGCAATAAACCAAAACATAACATATCACAGATCAGGCAAACTAACTTCTACGTCTGGTGCCTCCAGCAAAGGTCTGATCTCTTTGTAGTTCTTGGGTCGGATTAAACTTTTCTGAATTTCTGCAACAGATATGACAATGAAGCGTCCAACTCGATCAGTCCTTTAGTGTTGTATTGATGAAATATTGTGAACATAATTCTCACCTCGTGTCGTTCTCGGGCTTCATCTGGCTAAACCGCACTCTTTCGGCTGAGTCGGTCAATGGACGTCGATATTTAACACCGTCCACCCTTCTAATGTCTCCGTGTTTGAGTTGGCGGTTGATTTGATCCATCTGATTCTTCAACCCCAGGGAGCGTAACATCATTTTGAAACCAGAAGAGATGCGGATTCCCTCTGTTGTAGTAAATTACAACTAGTTTTGTGTTGAGATCAATGATCAAAATGTCCATGATTATTTGGTGTGATTTACAGTATATGAAACAAGTACACCAATTTATAGAAGGTTATGTGCGTTGTGGACCACAGAAACTGTCAGTGTAATGTGGACCACATAAAAAAAATCTTGTACAAAACATGTTCGGATTTTAAAATCTGAATACTCCCTGACCCTACAAAGTACGAACTTTAAGACATCCTTGAACCTTTTTGGATTATATAATCCAAACATTTACGGGATGTGTTCGGATTATATAATCTGAACCAACTCAGAGTTTGGACAGTTACTTGTTTAACAAGAGTACCATCAAAGTCTCCTTTGTCCTAGACAAGAAACAAAGTTTATCGCAACCTCCTTCCCCCTCTATCTTCTTCTCTCCTTCCCCCTTCATCTTTTTGCACCACATGTTTAGCATTATACGTTTAATAAAATAGTCATTAGGTGTTTAACAATCTTGTGCAATAAGTTTCAATTTTAATGTTAATGTACTATAAAATTATTTATATATATTAATAAAATGAGAGTTCATTTCATCTTTGATCTTTACTTTTCTGTCTATATCATTTATTTTATGTTTTTGTCAATTTTAATTATATCATTGCCAAATTTTTAAGACGATCGTAAATTGGACGGTAAGGTAGTGAATCTATGGATATGTTGAATGGGGTTTGTTTCAATAATTATTGGTGGAGTTTTAGGCATAAGGGTTGAGTTTCTGAAATGATCAATTTGGTGTTTACCCATTACTGATAGTAAAAATACTTCCAGGATACTATCATTTAGAATTAATTGAAAATATTACTTTGTAAATCATTAAAATAATTGCATATGATTGCAAAGTCGTTGGATATATAAAATTTAATTTATGAATTAGGGAAAATGGAAAACACGTTAAACTAAATTGAATTGTTGTTGTGGCTAATCAAGATTTATCTTTGGTGAGTACAAACACCGGTGTGTGATTCAGTAATTGAGATTGTCTTTGCTGTGTTTAAGTATATCAAGTTGAAAATAAAAATAGTATGCCGTTGAGAAGAAGGATGTGCAGGAAATAGAGACATAGCCAATAATAAGAGTCTTTGATTAAATATAATGTACGGTTGAGATTTGGTGTCAACGGATCTTGACTCTTATAATAATATGCATCATTGTTGTTTTAAAAATATGAGCAATACTCAACTTTAGATTAAATAATCTAAAAGTCACTACAATATGATTTAGATTTCATAATTCAAACAATATTATTTAAAAAATATAGAACGCATGAGAAAGTAATAGAATAGAAAAAGTAATAGTCATAATAGAATTGAAAAAGTAATAGTCCTATTTATGTTATGATGGAAAAAAATTCCCGGCCTCAATTTTCTTTGAAGAAAATTCTTTTTCCAAGTTGACAAACTACTTTTTTTGTCAAAAAAGTTGACAAACTACTTTTAATAGATAAATTCTCATAACTTTCTTTTAGCAGATGGATAAACTCTCATTACTAATAATTAATCGAAAGAGTGGTGATACATAGACCACCTTAGGTGATATGTACCACTTGTACATCCACACACAATTGTGACATGTGTCCATATAGTTCCCACACACACAAAAAACTCATATTTTGTGTCTCTCACACACTCTCACATGTGAGTGGTACAATGTGTATATGATAAAAGGGTGTCTATGAAACATTATCCTAATTGAAAACGGGTACAAAAGTCAGAATTTCATACATACCTCAACTTGTAGATCTAATATATTATCATGTAGGATAATAATTACCTATTAAGAGCAAATCGATTGGCAATTGTAAGTAACACCTTAAAAATGTATTTAGTTAATTGTTCGATAGTGTTATTGAAAAAGACGAATTTATATTGTTATGTTGTTGGTGTCATTAAAAAATTAATGTAGTTTGTTAAAATTTGAAAGTCACATATATCTATCCTATAATTTTAATCAAAATGAAAATTTAATAAAAAAACAACATTCATAATTTATATATGTTAGCTCAATAAAAAATATATGATAAAAGTACATAGAAGTGCTCGTTTGAACGCTAGTTTATATCAAATTTATATAGCCAAACAATTTGGCTCAAATGGGGTAATGAGTTATGAATGACGAATTGTAAACAATACATTATTAAAGATAACTACTTAGTTGAATTCCTGGATCAAACAATTATTTGTAAGATAATATTATTGTACAAATTAAACCATAAATAACTAGGCACCTAGGGTGAACATTTGTTTAGTTTATTAAAACAACCCCCGAGACACCAAAGTCACAAGACACCTAAAAAAAGTAGAATGCTGATGCAATAAAATGAGAAATTCTAATATGGTCACATGATCAAATAAAAAGTGTTTGGTCACACACATATAAAGAAATATTTTTTTAATAGTAAAGAGGAAATTGATAAAAAAAATGATTGAATATTTTAAAAACCATCTTTTTATGTGTGTGTCCAAACACTATTGATTTGGTCTTGTGATCATGCAAGAATATCTCCAATAAAATCAACTAGGCACAACTTAAATCTGACTTCGTCTTCTCCTAGTATAAATAGTGCTAATGAGTGCTCTTCATAATGTTGAATGTATGCAAACAATTAAGCAATGATAATAACCCCCTCTACTACTCCAAAACGCCATTCTGAGATAACTACAGACCAAATCCTGAAACAATTGAGATTCACGCTTAGAGGTGAGTGTTTGGTTACACGTTTGAATGCTCAAAGTCAAGTTCACCACACTTACAAGTAAATCATCATAAAGGAACTTCCTTTCAATGAATTGAAGCCAAACTTTCAACATAATCCTTGGCGAAAGACCATATCCTTCCAAGATCTTTAGTTTGCTCTACTCTATTACGTCTCAAATTATAAAGAATTACTTGGCATAGGCCTGATAGAGAGCTTGCCAATATCAGTGTCTCACCATTCTCAGAAAGACACAATGGGAACATAAACGTCTGATATTGATTCCAGTCACTAAACTCATTATCTACTTGAAGATTCTGAAAACTAATTTTAAGAAATTGAGTCCAAGATTGTTCAACTCCAAATTTTGTCATCTTCCATATAATAAAATGTGTTCTCTTAACATAGTGAGAAAAACACAAACAATCCATTAACACAGCAATAATTGGCTCAAAACGTGGCACTACTACATCAACACCATCACCACGAGGAGGCTGCAATTGTTTGTATGTCTCCGTACCAAGATCAAGCGAGATAATCATGTATTGCTCAAGAGGAGTATCCCTCTGCATCCTAGAATAAGTACTACAACTCAAATCATCTTGAAAGGCAATCCAGTTAACAGTTCCATTCAAATACACTCCATTATTTACACGATCAGAGCCAAGAGAAACATCGTGGTCAAAACGAGGAAAACTTGAAATTTCAGTCCAAATATTATCACCTATATCGAAAATTTTCACCTTGCCAGAACATATTAACACTACCTTATAAGATCCAGTGAAGTTATCATAACCAAATGTGTACCTATGTCTATCATGTGCATGATAGTTAGATTGTTGAAAAGATCCTAATTCTTTTGATATTACCCTTGTGGCTGGGTTCCAGAAACGGAAATGAATGTTTGTATGGTCAGATGTGTAAGACTTACCGAGCAAACAGATCAAGCCATGGCAGGAACCAATGACTTGGAATTCGATATTAGCCATGCATATCAATTGGTCGGCGGGAATGGTGGTCGACGGGTTATGCAGTAAGTGATTCAGTGGGAAGGTTAAGACACGGCAATCCGAACGATCATAGTGGACTAATGCTAGGTTCCTGTTCGGGGTTGATCACTGAAGGTGCAATTTGACGAATGTGGGATCGGAGATGAGGGAATTCCAAGACTTATTCACACACTTGAATTGCAACAAAGATTTCCCCGGAAGCAACGATAGAACTTCCGCGATCAGGTCATCGGGGAGGTCTATGCCCCGCATTCTGATTTCTGAGTGCCTTTGGAGGAATGCCGTGATCCATTTGAACTGGGAGAAATAGAGATGCAGAAACAAAAAAACTGCCATTCAAAATATTGATGAAGAAACCAACTTACCCCCGTAAAAATTGAAAACAAAGGAGGAAGAAACTAGTGTTGTTGATGGACACGGCGGAACCTGAGTTTAGCGTTGGAATCCTTATGACAATAAAACGGCGCATAAAGACAGGGAGATGTATTAGGGTTTTTGTTTTCTTCTCGTGAAAAAAGATGTAGTTGTGTAGTTTTTTTCTTTGAGGGATGCTATATATCCCAATGAAATATATCCCGAAAGCTTCACGATTGAAAATTGCTTTGATTCCAAAAAAAAAAAACTGCTTCCACTTACCAAACATGATGTCAGTAGCAATAAATGTATTTGTGTTTTAAACGGTCGGGACACTTTCGTGATTCAAGTTGTCGGGATATACATCATTTTCCTTTTTCTTTTCTTTTCCGTTTTGATTATAACACCCTAATTCTTAGGCTTAGCAACAGTAAAACAACTTTTTTTTTATCCTTATAAATATGTCAATTTTTCTTTTTAGTCCCTTTGAAAAATTTCTTCAACTTTTAGTTCTCCAAATTTTTCCCATATTCACTTTTGGTCCATCGTTTAAAGTAAACTCATATGTAAAATTTATATTTTCGAATAAAATTTTGCAGGAAAATTTATATATTATAAGGGTCTCTCCCAAAAAAAATTGAATTTTTTACCAAAACATGAATTAAATATAAATTTTTATATGTTTGACGGTAAAACCTCATATTTAATTTATGTTTTGTTAAAAAATTCTAAAAAAAAATTGGAGTGATTTTTATAATATTCTATACATTTCTGCACAATTTCATGAAAAAATACAAAAAATTAATTAAAAATAGGGACCAATAGTAGTGATTGAAAATTTTATAGAGACTAAAAGTTGAAGGAAATTTTTAGAGGGACTAAAACGAAAAATTTGGTATATTTATAAAGACCAAAAACATATTTAACCCTTTTTTCTGACTTTTGTTTGTAGACAAAGTGACAAGTATTAACTGAAACTTACACGCACAGTTAAGGTCTCGAGCTTAAATTCAGCCAGAGGTATCAAACCTAACACTATTGACATTGTCAATTGAGCTAGATTTTACACATATATATTAAAATAGCCCCTAAAAATTGAAAATATGTACTCAATGTTCTTGCATAATGTAATGATTTTTTTTAGTGTGTGTGAACTTATTTAATAATTTATTTTGCATATTTTTTATGGATTTTTTAATATATTTATTTGAGAATTTATTTATTAAAGACATGAGCAAACAAATAGAAAATAATGATGTAGTCTTATGAAATGAGAGAAGTATAGTGGAATAATAGAATGAAAAAGAAGACAACAATCAAATGACATAGTATGGTATTTATGAATCATACAAAAAGGCCTAGATGTGTGGGTGGAACGAATGTGAAAGGAGATTCAAAAGTGTTGGGTCACGTGGAGGATGATCCTCCGGACTCCTCATCTTACACGATGATTTAATAAGGATTTGATCGGTTCTTGTGTGAAAGTCTTTCACTCATAGTGTTCTGACGCGTGTTCCTTGTGTAAGTAAGTGTATGTAGATAAAAAACTTCTTTCAGTTGAGCATAATGAATTGACAGACTTAGATTACATTTGAGATAAAGATTTTTGTGTAGTAAAGGTGAGTTAAAAGTTTCACGTTACTTAAAAAAATGGAGATTAATTTTTATAAATTATAAGACCCATAAATCCAATGTTTTAAGATTTTAAGTTAAAGTGTGATGTTCAACTCACTTATATTATGATCCCCTGTTCTCACACTTCACATCATAGCAAAGATAGAGTGAGTGGGTACCATTACTCACCACGGTTTCTTAGCCAAAGTTCAACTCTGTTAGTTTAAGATGATGAATTAAACACTACAATACAACTGAGTACTTGCTAGCAAATAATACTAACGTATTTCCATGGATTTGAGAGTGGGTTTTTGTCTTTTTAGTTCCACCCCTTAACGAGATTGTAATGGAAGAGAATCTCAAATTGAATCAAGATGCCGGAAGTGATTACATATTGGAAATACTGAAATAATGGAACCGGTTGATTTTCCCAACAAGTCACAAGCATTTGCAAATGAGTTTAACGAAGTCCTGGATGGAAGGAATGTCTGTAGTGATTGTTGTTGGAATTTTACTAATAGACCAAGATCATAGATACAAACTATAACATATTATAATGTTAAAATTCAGGTAAATGTGTACGTCGAATCCATTGCGTTCGGAGTCCAAAGGTGTGAGGAGTTTACGGCCCTCCTTAAGTAAATATAAAATTATTTGATAGAGTGATACTATTCATCCCGATAGAGTTGAAATGCTAGAAGAATGAATATGCAGAATTTGTTTTCTTTGTTGTCCGAGGTCACTCACCTCCGAAGGAGTTCCCTCCCTTTTCTTTTGTTCCTTACAAATAGTAAAATGAGATTTTAGAACTTGCGATGTAATGATATTTGTCAAAGTGATACAAATAGGTTTGAAAGACCTTAGCATATGCATTTCAATAAACCCTAATTTTTATTTTTATTCAAGGAACTATTAAGTGCTCCCTTGGATAACACTGAAAGTCTGAAACGAGAGTTTTTTTTTTAGAAACAGCAAATTTATTACGGCGTGAGTGTGCAAGGAGCACAACAAAACACGCAAGCAGGAGCACAATTACACAGGGTTCTGATATACCAGAAACCCCTTCCAAAAACAGCAAAAACACAAGGCGCAACGCAAAAAAAACAACCAAAAACCAGAAGCCCAACTGCTACTGTCATGTGAATGAGGCTGCCATATACCAAAAAGCCAGCAAACCTGAAAAACGCAGGAAGCCGCAACCAGAGCATACCCCAGCCTCAACCTCCTAAGCACAGCAACAGCACACTAGCGCATGAGGCACCATTCCTAAAACAAACAAGCCGGCACCTTCAACCGAGTCAAAGTCCATCTCCAAGACAAAACCTTGATATTTTCCACAATCTCCTCCACCGTGCAAACTGAATTGTTGAAAATGCGGTCATTTCTCGCCTTCTAAATGCTCCACACCGCCGCATGCCAAATTAACTGATAGCCCTTACGCACTCTATTATTGTTAGATGAATCATCCCAACACTCCCAATGATTAAACATATTAGCAGGTGACAGAAAATGAAATCCCAGCCAGCTAAATAAGCCATCTCACACCCCTTTAGTATACTCATAGTGAATGAACAGATGGTTAGACGATTCCAAAAACCCCTCACAAAGCAGACAGTTTAAGGACGACTCCGGAGGTAAGGCATGCCTATTCGATAAATTAACCCTTGTCTGAAACGAGAGTTAACAGTGAAAATAGTTACGTTAGTGAGTAGCGTGTAATTCGGGTACACTTGAAAAAGGAAAAAAAAAATTGTTGTAAGTTTAATTGATTTCGTTGTGGTGACACCTTAACTAATTTAGGATGTGTTATAGTTTACCATTGATTGTTTATTACTTGTGAGCTACTCCCTGTCACATTTATAATTTTTTTTTTTCTTTCACATTTATGTTTTTTTTAAACATACACACATGAGCTATCTTGTTAAAATCCCATAGGCACCCGCCGTGTAGCGCAAAATCCCAAATATGGTATAGCGGATAGCAGGATGACCGCTATTGTGAAGACTTAAAAACAATATACAAAGTTAACATAAATTCCAATATGGTACATAAATATTTGTCATTTCCCATCAGAAAATATTATAATTGTAATCAAAACGACATCCCATCAAAATTGCAAAATAAGGATCTAAAAGTAATCAAAACCATGCTTTCCTATGTGTCTGCCTCATCTTCACTTCTATTCCAAGTTCCACCACATCAATATTATCTTGTTTATCACTTGATTCATAACTCTTGTTCTTCCACATCCAACTCCACATTTCCATTAGGCACAACTTTAGTGAGTCTAGATTGCTATAGCAGGATAGCAGAAGCAGGATTATCGCAATTCACAGTCTAGAAGGCGGCTTGTGGGGAGATGGCGTTGCTCCAAAAACTACCACTGCTATGCTATTCTGCTATAGTGCACTATTGATAACATAGCTTATAAGGAGCCTTGTCTAGTTTGCTTTGCTTGCCAATTAAACAAGAGCTGCTACTGTTTAATTTTTGTTTGGTTTTTTTTTTTTTACTCTGGATGTGAAACCTATGAGTTACATTTTAAAAATGATAATACCTGTAGTTCTATTTATAAGGAAAACATAATACAAATGTATACTTATTGAAATTCTTTTTATATTACTTTATTTTGAGGCCTATATTTTACTTTTGTCAAAAAGAAAAATGAAAAAAAAATCCAAATTCTTACACAAGTGAGTTTCATTTAATGAGTGTTAAGGATATCTCGGCGAAAAACTAATTAGCATTAACTCACTTGAAAGTACTCTTTTGGTCTTTGTGAGTTTGCAAATAGGAATTGAGGGAGTACTATTTTATCATTTAACCAGAATCAGCTCTTCTAATCTCATTTACAGTAAGAAAAAACTCTTCTAAACTCACTTTAAATTATTCTCAAACACATTAGTTTTTCAATCACAACTCTTTCAGAATATAAATAAAGTTAATAGTTAGGGGGGAAAAAATCCACTTTTGCAACTATATCCATGTCTGTGTTCTGTGTAAGGATAATTTTTTGCTTCCGTATGAAATATTAGAAACAAACATATGTGAAGAATGATGCACAAATGTTCTGCAAATATAACATAAATTTAAGAGTTTGTAGTAAATAAACAGTACCAGTAGGATAGTTCTTTTTTTGGTAGTGACCAGTAGGATAGTTCTGATAATGAATTAAAATACTGAAGAAATAAAAAGCCATGTAATTAGAGACAGACAACATTACTTGTCACTGCTTACTTGAGAAAATTTACTCCACATCAATTTGGCTGAAGAATAACATGCTGCCAAATAAAATATTAGGGGGTTAATATTATCAGGAAATAGATGAAAGGAATCTCACATTAATTTATAGAAAAACACTCAACTATCTCCAAACTGAAACCTACAATTTAAAGACAGCTGCTACATAAATTTTAAGTGTGTACCTTAATTTGTGTCCTTTTATATGTATAGGTGATATGTATTTGCCCATCACTAGCTTGGATGACAGCAGGATATGAGAATTCCATTCCAGAAGAATCCTCCAATGTGAGAGCCTCATACCAAGAATCACCATCATCATTAGAAAGTGCAACTTTAAGTACGCCCCTCGATGTAGTATTATAAACAAGCAATATACGGCCATCTCGAAGCTTAACCCCATCAATACCTAGTAAACGAGAGTAGGTGGATGCACCATTAATACTCGAAACAGATTAAGTAGCAAAGAATTATAAACGGATACATATGGTGAAGTAAAGAACGTCAAAATTAATCAAATCCATGATCAACCTAGTTCTCATAGTTATAGTTAAATACAACTGTCATAATTATGCAGCAAAAATAGCATGTAATATACAGCTAGCGAAATTGACCTGAATTTGGATTAGGAAGCTGAGTAGGTTCCGCATGTCTCCAAGTCTGGCCACCATCTGATGATTCTGATATACATACTCTACCAATGCCATCAAAGGATCGTAGTAAGACACGTAGTTTCCCGTCTGCAGTCTGATAAGGTACTGGTTGAATCACACTTAGAGGTTCATTTTCAATGTAAATCGGGCCATGCTTACTCCATGACCTGCCAAAATCTGACGTGACCTATAGCCCACCAAAAACAAAAAAAGTCACCCCGCTAACATTTCAGAGCATCTTTGGAACAACCACTTAATTAGGATCAGTAAAGTTACAACCTCAACCCAGGCGCCCCAAGAGTTCCAGCTTTCAACAGACGATCCGCAAATTAAATGGCCATTTTCTAACAAAATGGGCTGAGAAATAGTAATTAAATTCAGAACTAGTAAGTATTGCTATAAATTCCAAAACTCTTGCTATAGATAAAATAGAAGGAAATAGACCTTATTCTTTATAGGTCCTAATATACCAGGAGGAAGTTGCTCTCTTTCTGTCCAAGTATTTCCTTTATCATACGAGCGTTTGACGAATCCACTCCATCTGAAATTGAACAAACTAGGTATGCTGATGCGAAAGGGAGACAAATAACAAACTCAAAATAACATGGTGCTATTACAGCGGGTGTGGGGAGGGAGGTAAGGAGGCTTTTATTTAGAGATAAACAACTTCATTCTAGCCAAAGCCCTTATTCAAATTGAGGTGTATTTTACTTACAAATATGAAATTACGTGCCGAAACTGTTCTGATATCAGTATTCTATGAATGTTATCATTCTAACTACTCAGTTAACCACATTTCGGAAAGTAGAAGTAATAAGAGGCAAGTAACCGTGAACTGAGAAAGCTAATAAGATACAGTATTGCAGAGTTTTATCTAGAGCCAAAGTCAGTATCATTAATAATCTCACTCAGGTGACCAAATTATCTTTGTCATATCACAAGATTTGCTAGCTGATTCATAATTTATAAATATGGATGTTTTCATGAAATCTCAAATAAACATAAAAATATTTGGAAGAAAATGGTCTAATGAAGAAAGCTACAAATAGAAATCTCACGTATGCATTTAAGTCTATAATCCAATGCAGGATAATGAAATTGAAGTATTGAACAAAAAATATCATAAATGTATGACAAAGGAAATAGAGCAAACCCAGCCCAGTTGTCTCAACTACCATACATAAAAGCATTGGAACATAAAATTCTTGCACAAGAGAAAAATAGATGTAATAAGAGGACAAAAAATGTAAACTTTACTTCTGAACTTCTTGGCCTATCTTGTAAAATAGAAGTAGCTCATCTGACGGAAGTTTGAATAGTACAGGGTTCCACATAGGAACATTTGGTTGTTCATCAGCAATTACAGGTGATTCCCATCTTCCGTTCTAAGCACAAAATTTGTGTTCAGAAAGTTAATGAAGCATTCAAAACGTCAGAGCTTAGTACTCTCCTCCTATACATATTGAAGGTACAAAGACATCATAGTTTATGACCGACTAATAACAAATAAAAATTTGTCTCCAATTTTTCAAAGCACATTTGGCATTTATAAAACTATTCACAGATTAACATATCTATATGAGAATGCCTACATTCGTATGATTGTAAAGACATGGAGCGTAGGGCATATAAATTTATTTACTTTGTAAGTCTGCAACCATATCTTGACATCAGGTGCCCCCTCTGATGTACCCCCAAAATAGGCAACCAAAAAATGGTCCTTATCAACCTGCAGAAATCAAAGTTTTATTGATTCCAATTTCCAATATAACATATTTTGAAGGGAAAATTTAATTTTTGATTCCATAACCTCAACAATGGTAGAAGCATGACAGCTATTGAAGGGAGCTGAGCCTTCAAGAAAAGTTAACTCCACTGTCAGTGGTCCCTCTATTGGACATTTATTCTCCATTCCTAATAGTTATACAATCTCCTGCAAAAAAATATTGCTTCTAGTTTTAAGCCATATACTTGTTTTAGTGGTGGAAAATTGAGAATGTGAAAATTGAGTGAGATAGTGATGTTTTGATTTGGATATGGATTCCTTCTTGTTTGATAAGGAGACCAAAACCACTTCCAAATCATATTTACTGTGAAGTAATCTATGTTTGAATATAGGCTTATTCCGAGTTGAAAGATATATTTGAGTGGTTTGAAATCAAAATCTACAAATCCTAACTTCAAATTAGAATTAATTCTACTCGAAAAAATCGAAACATCAAGATCAGTTCTACACCTTCAAGTACTCGTAGGTTTGAATAGTAGTAGTGTTGAAATGCATTGACTTCAAAAAATGGTGTTATAGAGATAAAAGAAAAAGAGAAAAACATTGAAAAAGACAAGAAAGTGAAATGCGAAAACAATGGAGAAGTGTGTAACTAAACTAACCACACCGCACGGAATAGCGAAGTAGGAAGCTCCGTTTCAGATGGATCCGGTGATCTAGATTGTCGGGTCAAACTCACTGAGATGGGAAAAATATATCTGTTAGAAAGTGTG
>Ga0315913_1000986_pt1 | contig 29211 bp, 14 predicted proteins | sample MpolsnodulesMG_FD_207736 | JGI IMG/M metagenome (GOLD analysis project Ga0315913, IMG submission 207736) | Medicago polymorpha root nodule microbial communities from Los Angeles, California, United States - small nodules | ecosystem: Host-associated > Plants > Roots > Nodule | place: USA...
CAAACACTATTAAAACACATTCACACACACAACTATAACATCCCGGTTCAACCTGAGATGAAGTTATGCAGCCTAACAATATTGACATTGTCAGTTGATGTATGTCTTACAAACATAGGACCACAGTTTCGTGCCTAAAAATATTTTAAGTAATCGAGTGTGGCGTAGGACCTATTACTTGCACAAAAGTTCCAATTTCAAGTCTGCTACACCAATTTCAATTTACAAATCACAATTTTGTCATGTGTTAAAGACGCCTCAGTAGATTAAGGAGTGTGATTTTTTATAAGCTATTTTCCGTCTTTTACAAAGGATAAAATCGTGATAACTTGCACAGGACTCTATACATACCATATCGGAAAAAATGGTGTAAGAGACTTGAGATAAAAAAAAAGGTAATTGTGAAATTCACAACTTTCTAAATTGGTAACAACCATGAGAGACAAATAAAGAAAATTTAAGAATATTGATGACTCAAGGACCACTTCTATTGGGACCTCAAACAAAATGTGTATATGTGGGTTAAATAGAAGCCAAATCACTGACCCATCAGCAATCACTTGTTTTATTTAGTAGGGTTAGGTACTTGATAATCAAAGTATATTATTAAGCCATGGTAATGACGACTTCAACAGTATAATCACAATGAAGGGAACACAACTAGAAGTTTCAGTTCCACATGCCAATTGTATGCCAGCTTAAATGTTGAATTAATGCATTATGCCCACTGCGTTAGTTCCACATGCCTATTCTGTAGTAAACTTTAAAGTTACCATTGATTTTAAATTTACATATTTACTGGCATATTCTTATAGTTATTCTACATCAAATTGCCCTTAATTAATTTGAACATGGTTTCATGATGGTGAACAGTTAAAGATATGAATAGGTATTTATTAATATAAGGTGTAATGTTAAAATATTTGGTTATGCCGTCCAAAATGTATAGCTTAACTCGTAGGACCAATATTGTTAGACCGAACATTTTTATTAGGTTTGAATTCAGGATCTCATAGTTACATCTATGAGTTTGAGGAGGTGCTCGTCAATTCATTTGTATACAAACAAAATAGAAAATCAATGCTATATTATCAAGGCAAATGTAAAGGATACATTTTTGTTATGTTGCAAACTTTCTAAATTGTAAAGTAGGTGGTTACATTTCTTTTCCACATCTTTGTCTTTTACTTGGTGCTAATTTGAGAAAGTTTCCATAGCCAGTGATTGATGCTTTTTATTTTAGTATAGAGTATAGACTATCTTTCAGAAGTAAAATAAAATAATTGCAACGTACCACCAATGTTTAGAGTAGAGTAATTGTTGTAGTTATAGTCACAATTGAAGTTACTATAACCCTTAGTCTACCAAGCTAACGATGCGGGTTCGATTCTCACTACTCGTTTATATCTTATTTCTCGATATATTCTATTCGAATATATCTTTTTCTATTATAGAATTTATTTTTTTAATATGAAATTTGAGTATGGTGGAAAAGTACCGGATAAAACGTAAGGATGCCAAAGCAAGTGCTATAGATCTTCAAAAGGAATATTTAACAAAATAGATTATAATAATTTATTAAATCCTTTGTTAGTGGACGGTGGGGTTGAACCACATATAAGTCAGTTCTTTCGAGTTTGAAAAAAAAAATGATGATTTAGTGTGAAAAAACTGCAAGAAAAAATTAAACCAAAATTTAGTAATTTTACTATTATATGGTCTAAAAGGTTTAATATTAGATTGTCTTCGTCTCTTTATGACTTAGGCCGGCCTGTTTGATATGTCTACAATTGTTAAAAATATCGTTAATGAGACCTCCAAAACTTTTATATTGCAACTACAATTACGATTGTGGACAGAAATTTAAAACCTATGATATTTCTAACCTATTCTAAATTGTCTCTTTTTTTTGGGTGATGTCCGAGGTTCGAACCCTGGACTTTGCATATATTATGCATTGTCTTTACCAACTAAGCTAAGTTCATGAGACTCTAAACTGCCTCTTTAGTATATGGACCATATACCTCAAATTGTGTCAAAAATTATATTATTACAAGAATGCTAGGGAAATTCTAATGGGGAACAAGTGATCACTAGAGGGACACTATTTCAAACATTGTTATCCAAGACATTGATCATTTTCTCTCTGAACTACTTCCTCAAATTGATATCCATTTAGTTTATTGAATGTTGTTATATTATTTGCTATTTTGGCACAAATTTAATTAAATTTTTTGACAAATTGACACAAGCTTAATTACTCATTTAGGAAAAATGGAAAGAAAAGAGATTGAATGGATATCTTAACCATTCATGGAAAAAAGTCATATATAACAAATGTAGTGGAAATTATTGAACAAGAATTATACTTTAAATTGTATATTCCACTAACCCTTAAGCCAGCTAAATGCATTGAGAAAGATGAGAAACATGAAATCTTGTTAGACAAATGCTATGCACTTACCCGTGTGTGTCTAGTTGAGTTGAGTGGATTGAATGGTCAACAATATCATAAGACAGATTTTGACCCATCTTTCATTCTTGTCTTTTGATTGTTCTTTACTTTGTCTTTATTTATTTTTTCACACATGTGGAAACTTACATTAAAGTGTTTCAATATGATTACAATGTACTACTATTATGCTTAGTTCCCCAAAAAATATTAATGCTTATATCATTTGATAGAGGATATGATTTAGGCAAGGGAAATATTAACTTGTGTCCTTAAGGTCCATGTTAAGGATATTTAAATAGAAAATTTTGTCTAAAAAATTGTGGCAATTTATTCTTCTAAAAATTGAAAATTAATGATTTGTAATAAATATTTATTATTTATAGAATCCATAACATGTGTCTAAGAACACAAGTTATCGTGACCCGTTAGTTAAAGCTAATATTGATAATTTATTTATTTTTTAACTACTTTTTTATATAAAAGAGAAAGACGAGATAATATGTCTAATATATTTTCTTTAGATGTCTAATTTTTCTTGTTGAGTAAATAAATATGTCTAAAAGTTGTATCTTGAAACTTTTTTTTTAATAATTATTTTATAAAAGAGTTGTAATCTTGAATTATTAATTCTAGTATTTGTTCTTCCTAAAAAAAAAATTATGTATTTATTCTAGGAGACTGAGATGACCAGCAGCATATCGATCACTTACCTTTATACTTGTACTCTACATTGTACATGTACTTAGTAGTACTTACCATGCATCGGTTTTGTCAAATCAAAATGCTATAAGCCAACTTATCTTAAAAAAATTTAAAAGGATTTTCAACCATAAGGACAAGTGGACAACTATATCATACTGACTTTTACTTTTGGATTAAAACTATATCACACAAATGATATAAATCTAGTATATGGTACACTATTTTTTAACTATTAGATGAATAAATTCTATCACATCATTGCATTTTTCTTCTTTTGTTTGAATTTTAATCCATAACTTTCATCTACTTGTCTCTTAATTCAAACTATTTGAGAACAATCACATAAAGAGAATTTAATATTATGGAGTCTCTCACTTATTATATTAGCTTAAACATCTACGAGGTTGATCTATAAGTACTTATGTAAATATTATTTGAGTTTTAAAATCTGCTCTGACTTTTGTGAACCTCGATGTACAACTCACCTAAAAAAATTATTAGAAAAAATTCTAAATATCCCATGTAAATGTTCTTGAAAAATTAAGAGACCTGAGCATCTTAGCATAAATTAATTTTATTAGATTAAATAAAATAACATCAACAAATCGAAGCAGCTTTCAATTTTTTGTTCTTATTTGTTGAAGACTATAATATTACGCAGATTTAGTGTAAAAATAAGAAATATCCTTTTACTTTTAATTCGTGAGACCTGCATTAATTTATTTATTTTACATTAAAGTTAATTTTGTATAAAGAGTACTTGCACAAAATAGACACTTGTGATGCTTTTAGTGGTAAAATATGAGAAATATACTTGGAAATATAGTTTGTTTGGAGACGAAGATTTCACCACTCATGTGGAAACCGACTCAAAAACTGTGTTGGCATGATCAGAGAGAAAAACGTCAAAATTGATGAAAAAATTTCTACCCTAATGTGTCGTATACAAGAGTTTTTAAAGTGAAACTTACATATGCAATTCAACCATACTTACTACGAGAAAAATAGAAGTGTTGATTGATTAACAAGTTTTAACTTCTTTTTATATTACTTTGACATTACGATGAATCCTCTAAATAAGATTTTGAGTCTCTTAACTCATTTGAGGTTAACCTAGTGGTTTCTTGAAAATCTTGGAGTGTGCTTCTCTCAAGATTTCAGGTTCGATTTCCTCTGGTGCCAATTTCGATGGACAAGTCCATACAGAGTTTGATCTGGCTTTAAATGAGACCCCCACAAGTAGATGATGAGATTGGTCCACTCAAATTAGTAATCCTTGACTCAGATAACGAATTGAAAAAAAAAAGATTTTAAATCTCTTATTTGATGACATTTTCTGGGGTTTACATACCTAGTGTAATTTTGGAGTTGCTTTTCGGTTTAGCATTTTTTTATCATAAAAAAAAAGAAGTTAATTTTGCATACGTTTGACACTTGGCAGAAAAATTCCACGAAAAAGGACAAAGAAGAGGAGAAACGCGAGTGCACGATAGATGTAATTTGTGGGGCCCATGCTAACGAGCACGCATGGCTACCCATTCCACCATTCTCCAGCCCTATTGCTCATACCGTCAACTCAACGATTAATTCCCTAATTTTTATGTTCCATTTTTAAGTACATATCTTAAATATTTATTTAACATTTAACTTTTTATATTAAGGATTTTTATGTGAAAAATGTAATATTTTTAGAATTTTAATTAATTTTCATATAGTTCCCATGAACTTAGTCATATGGTAAGTACATTGTATAATATATGTAAATGTCAAACTTCGAATTCTTGACACCCCACTTCTTTACATTTAAATAAAAGGTGTGAGCTGTAGCTATTATGTTACTTGACAAAAAAATTAATGTTCATATAATGGGTTAGTGTCTCGGTAGGCTTTTTCTACAATGTCAATATATAATCACATTATATAAGTTATATTTGACTCAAATTAGTTATTTACTTTCATTTGATGTAATGAAATTACAACCTCTCGTTTAATTTTAGTGTAGTTTTTCCTCTTTTCGAACTTAAATCGACATTATTATCAAAAAAGAGGAAAGATTATTATTTTTTGGTTACAATGATAAAAGGAAGAAACAACAAAACAAAACTAAACAAAAAAAAGCTAACTACTCCCGGAGGAACAAAGTGTCATCAACATCGCTTTTGAAAAGATTAATAAGACCATCAGGGAGCGACTCATGAAGAAGAAGATCAATATCAGAAGAAGCTCCAAACTTTGTCATGAAGTCTGCACATTGGTTCCCTTCTCTAAGAGTGTGTGAAACTGTCACATTGATTTGATGGAGCAAATGTTTTATGTCTTGGATAAGGACATCATATATATGGTACCTTTCAATGGGGCCATTAATAAAATTAATGCAAACAATCAGAATAGCAAACATACTCCGCATAACCCAAATCTTTTGCCATTGTTACAAGTTATATTACTAATGTTTAACTTTTATTAATAAACAAAACAATTTATTAACTTGAGTAACGATGGTACTAAAAAACAATTACAACAACTCAACTCAAATACATTAGAAACAAGTTAGTGAATTTGTCCACCAATTTACAATAATAAGATTCTTATTTTTATTTTGTCAAATTTTTTTTTACCTTCTCTATAAATAAACCAAGACTATGTCACCTGCTTAATCCTATTAACCACCTTCGCAATATTCTTTACTTTCACATTGAAGAGAATATAGTTACACGCCAACCATATGCACCACACCGTTGCTAGCCATAGTAAGGGTTAGGATCATCTTCATTTCTTCCACTTAGTAAGAGAAGGACATAAAAAAGTTTGAAAAAATTTATAAAATAATTAATAGTGGTGGGACATATTTAGTGGTAGGATCGACCATTTACTTTTATTTGTATCTCTCTAAATGACATCTTCTATTTATTTTGATAAATGAAGATGATCATAACTCACAAATCAAACGCAACAATTCTTACCACTTTTTCTTACATCTTTAAAGAGTAAAAAGTTATCTATCAATCCACCTTTCCGCCTTGAAGAATTCTAATTCATCTATTTGAACAACCTACGACTTAGTGATTAGCAGTTTCAACTTCTCTAAAACAAAATACACAACATTGTTGATGTGGATTTGAATTCTCTTAATTGTGAAAAAGAAATTGATAAGATTATGTGTATGATCTCGTCATTAAAAAACATTGAAGAGATCGTATATATAACCCTCTCAATTTTTTTTGTATAACACCTCTCCTCCATTATTCAACCTGAGTTGATAGTCTATCTTAGAGTAATCTCTATCCAAACACTATAAATTCTTTTTAGAAACAAAACACTATAAATTTTTTATAACGTAATTTGTGTAATTACTTTATGTTACAATGACGGCGCATGTACTTCAACTTTTCTTTTCTACGGGCGCATGTACGTCAACTATTTAAAAAGAATATATTATATATACCATAGGTATTTTAATTTAAAAAAACAACTTACACATTCTCCCTTCAAAAAAAAACTTAAACATTTTTTTTTTGGTACAAAAAACTTAAACATTCTAATGCACTATTTAATTTCCAACTATATGCATACTGAACCGTTACCACATGTTTACTAATTTTTTATTACATAGTTTTGAAATTTATAATTCATTCTACTTTCTCTTGTACATTTTTGGTTTCGTGTCGTGGGGTCTATTATTTCTCCTTTTTTAATTTTGGGGAGTAAGCATGGGTTGGAGATGTCACATGAAAATATATATGTGCACCCCACTATCACAACCCACATTTCTCATGACAAGAAAGGTTGAGATTTCATCAAATATACACAAACATTTAATCAATCAATTCATTTCTTTCCTTTACATCAACCAAAACTATACCAAGCATAACACATTGTTGATCTAAAGACCAAACAAAAACAATTTTACAGAATTCATGGGAAGTAAGAGGATGAAGGATCAAGACATAAGAATCTTTCATATTGGATATATAGTACTTTAGTACTTTATTATAAGCTTTTTCATACGACATTTTTTTCAGCAAGAATCTTAAAGGTATATTGCAATTTTCATGCTTTATTTTCTTTAGCATGTGGAAAGGTATTGTATTAGCCAAGCATGATTACAATATCCCCCTTCAAAGGCTAGTACAACCAGTTAATGTCTCTAAAAAATTTAAATAAAAGGAGCTGCAACCATGATATCGGGGCATCATCGTTTTTATGTCACTTGCTATGAGAATGCGACAATTGAAGTCACATTAGTCTTATTTGACCAAGATTATCAATAATATGAAGGACCATATGGCTTGATGAGTTTTGGTGAAAGTCGAATTAACCGAAGTACCCTAGATCGAATCATGACAAAAATAATTATTGATCAGACTTTATTTACCTCATGATCAAACTTCAAGTTAATTACCTTTGCTCTTTTCCCCATTAACCAGAAAGTTCAGACAAAAGAAAATTGATTTGTAATCAATAATTATTTTGATTTTACCTACTTGAGCTTCAAAGGATCAGGTAGTTAAATTTTTAGTTTTGAAATAGGGTTGTGTTAGGCCTCAACAGCCAACGTAAAACTTTGTCAAATCTATACAATGACGGAGAAATAGAAGCAAATGTAAATCATCGTAGGTAAGTTGGGTGGTCGAAATGGAGAGGAGCCTCGAGTGTTTTATGCGATAAGAAAGTATCATTTAAGTTCAAAGGAAAATTCTATTGGACAACGGTCAGACCGACGATGTTATATGATACAGAGTGTTGGGTGGTTAAGAACCAACACGAAAATCAAGTAAGCGTAGTAGAGATGAAAATGTTGTGTTGGATGAGTGATATACTAGAAGGGATGCGATTTAGAATTACACCATTAAAGAGAGTTAGAGTGACACCTATAGTAGAAAAGGTGATAGAAAATAGGCTTAAGTGGTTTGAGCATGTAGAGAGAGGAGTCGGGGATGTTGTCGTACAAAGAGTGGATCATATGAAAGAGAGTAAGATCAAAAGAGGTAGAGGAAGACCTATAAAAACTTTAAGAGAAACTATCGGGAAATATTGAGAGGTTAATGACTTAGATCCAAATATGATTTATGATATAACATTACGACGTAATTTGATCAATGTAGCCGACCAATTTAATGGGATAAGATTAGTTGTTGTTGATGTTATTTCATAATCTCATTGCATAATGCTTATAAAAAAAAAAAAAATCTCATTGCATAACTAATTATATATACAATTAGTTCAAGCTATATTGCTTGAAGTAGCATTTTACTTGCACGTACAATTCATAATTATATATATGGCTTACGTACTTCTTTTAAGTTTGGGGCACTAGCAAAAATGTGGATAAGAAAGTACTAGTATAGTGGTTTTATTTTATAATGCAATTTGGTCATTGACCAATAGTATCTCCAATTTTTTATTGGGGGCACGCAAAAATTAATGTCTCTCATCATCAAAGTTAATTGCAATTATATATGTAGTTGTTGTTGCTGCTAATGAGGTAGTGACAAAATTGTCAAAGATTATCCAATAACACACCAACGATCTTTTTCAAAAATAAAATAAAATAAAAAACAACACACACGGCTATGATAATTAGATTGTTAATTAAGAAAATGATGGAACCTAATTTGATTTTATATAATGGTTAAGTGCCACTGCCATTTAGCATCTGCCACTTTGTCTGATGATTACGTCCTAATATAATTAAGCTTCAGCGTGATCATTGATAATAATCCAATCACATCATAACAATAGGAAATTAAACATAGAAGATATTTTTAAAGCTTTTGGAGAATTAAAAGTCCTTAATCTAACCTTGGATTCAAGTGACTGAGAAAACTAGCTTGTCCCAAACATATCATGGAAAACTCATCTCAGGGTATATTATTATTATTTTTCCGATTATAGTTTTTTTTTTTTTGAATAAAAGGGGTTAATCTCCACCAAGATACTAGAAACATATAGAAAAAACAGTACAAGAGACATCCGCTAACAAAACATTTTATATAAAATTCGGAGACGGAGAAAATTCAAAGATCCTAAAACTAGAACCCGAACTCAATTCATATTTGACTAGTCCATCTGCAACTTAATTGGCTATAGTTACCGCCATTACTAAGCTTCAAGTCCTGAAAACAACCTTTTTTTTTAAAAAAATATGATAAAACTGCGTACAATACACCAAAATGATGGAACCCCTTCTTAGACCATGTGTATGCGGAAGATTTAGGACACATGGTTGCCAAAATCACTAAACTTCAAAGTTATAAAGAAATCAGCCAACTAAAAAATACAAGTCCAGAAATTATAGTGTTGAAGCCTATATAAATTGCAGAAAAAATTTCACAAAGAAAAAAAATATTCTTTCAAGTATATACAAATAATTAGAGGTCTATATTTGATCCTCAAAATCAATTTTTGATTACATTATTTACATAGTTAGCAAGGAATAATAGTAGAAACCATTTATTTGAGAAAATATTTTCTATATTCTCTGTTTTTCTAAATATAGTTGAAAATAGAAATAAATTAAAAGTAAGCCAATAATTTTGTTATTAAAAGTGAAAACAATAAATGAAAATAAGAAAACATCTAGAGAAATGAGCCAATTATTAAATGCATGTCAAGGTTGTTTATCAAAAAACCAAAGCAAACATTCAAGTACTTAATATCAAGTGGTTAATAAATGTTAGCTAAGAATGAATCTTATTCTAGAATTTAAGTATACATTTTAATTGAAATGAAACAAAATTTCCTAAAAGGAGGGAGTATAAGGAATATCCCTTACAATAAGAAGATAAATATAATACAAAATTTGACCACCACTCATAGTAAAACATTGAAGCTTTTTTCAACCTTTACTTTTATCCCTGACCATCTTCTAACATTGATCAATTCCACTAACTATCTTTTGCATATTCAGCTGAACTCAATTAATAACAACATCATGCGTGATACACTTTCTTTTCACTCCAAACATGAGATGACACATTGACACCCCAAATATACTTGAATACCAAATTGAAGTATAAAAATGCTATAATAGCATGAAATTATTAGTATAAGATATGCTGTGATATGCACCCTCTTGAGGATTTGTTTCACTATTTTGTTCTTTCATGTCATTTCTATTCTGTCCCCTGCTTCTTCTTGATTTGTTTGTATCCATCTTCCCTTCAACATTGCTTGTGATTTCTTCATACATATTGTTCATAACTTAGCTTATGTTTGGATTCTCTTTTGGAGGAGTCAAAAGTAATTCTAAAGACTTCAAAAATTATTTTGGTATGTTCGGAGGTTCTCGATTAATAAAATTGATTTTTATCTTTAGATTCAATTTTAATTCTAACTTAAAGCTATAATATGTAATTTTGACTCTAAGTGTAGCGTTTTCTAAAAATTATGGTTGAGCTTAATACGGCCCCACAAAACCGGCTTGTGAGGTGAAGATTGCCCCCACTTATAAACACACTGTCAGACCATCTCTTATCCGATGTTGGACTCTTAACACACCCCCTCACGACCATCATTATTGGCTTGGTTCGTGGACATAAATGGTGGGTGACCTAACAGCGAAAACCTGATAGCAGGTGACTCAATTAATCTTGAAGAGGCTCTAATACCATCTTAGAAATCGTGGTTGAACCTAACACGATCCCAGAAAACCGGCTTATGAGGTGATAATTGCCCTCCCTTATAAACATATTGTTTGACCATCTCTTATCCGATGTAGGACTCTTAACAGTGTTTTCATGTATTTAAACATAAATAATTTTACTTTAGTTTCACTAACTAATAAAATCAATTCAATCAAAATTTATTTTCATCACCCTGTAATCAAGCACACATTCAGTGCTATCTTGACCCAAAATTGATTTTGTCGTGGCACGGCTCTGAAACACAAAAGTGCTACAAGATTCTTGGAGGATAAGCCTTTTGCTTTGCCTAACATTTAAGAACGAATAAACTTATATAGGGTAATATTTTTGTTATTTTACAACCAAAATTGATTTTGAGACAAATGTCTGTTTATTGGTGGGCTACATAGGTTCCTTTTTTCTTGTAGACTATTCCTATACAATATATGTTTGGCTTCTTTATTGATTGTACCTTGAACCTACTTGTGGAGGGTCACCCTAAGACTAGAGCCAATAAGGAGCAGCTTATGCTACACATCATGAAATATAGTTATATAACAAGCAATAAAAATTTGATTTTTTTGGATTGTATATTTTGAAAGGTGTAATACATTCAAAAATTCCACCATAAACCCTCCATTTTTTGGATTTTAGAATCCAAAATAGGGCACACGAGAATGAAGATATATGGTTCAATTTGTAGAAATTTACATAACTACTAATTTGTTAATCAGTAATATTTTGTTTACGACGTATTTACCTCCTAAGGAACAACATACATATTCATTGTAAGTTGGCTTGGTTTAGTATTTTTCCAATTTGTGTTTCTTCTTAATCTTTATTTCATATTTTTAGGGTTTGGTCGAGAAGTCAGGAAGTGTGTCACATACACTTTTGATCTCTTATTGTTCCCTCAACTACTATCTTTTGGTGAATGAGATCCTTACTATCTTGCGTCAGTTAGCTGATTTCTCTTTATCTCATATTTATCGTGAATCAAGTGGAATTTTCCAAATATGGCTTATAGATGTCTTTTTTGTATAGAATTTTTAATATAATTCTTAGTTTTGTCTCTCTAATTGATAGGAGTGCTGCATTTCCTAAGGATTTTGAGTTTTTTTTCTCTCTCTTTACATTAGGGTTTAGCCCCTACTATGCGTTAAATAAAGAAAGAGAGAATCTAATATGAAATGTATGTACTTCCTTGGATAGGACAAAATGATGGAAAATAAGAAAAGAAGATTAAGGTAAAGCAAGCTAGAAAGCTATAACAAAGGGACACTAGCTTGAGAGACCCTATGATAATATTTTCTAACATACAATGATTAGATTAATAATAACAAAAATCTTAGCCCCACTTAGCCTTAAACAAAAATTATGGATTCGAAGGGAAGGAGAGTTACTTGGTAGAAATATTGAACCATAGCCATCCTCAATAGCTACACACAAAATGCGATCTAGCAAATCAAAATGGCCTCTTTTCTATTAATGAAAATGACAACTTTGTTGTGTTTCTATGTCTTTTCTCTATTTATTGCGTGTTTATGCAGTGATGTTAGTCCAATTCATGGTGAAAATTAAAAACAAATACATATAGAAAACAGTTAATTTATTCACCATTTGTGTAAACTATTTTTCACATATTCCATGATGTGCTGCATTATTGTTTAATGAGTTTATTAGTAACAAGTGCTGCCATATATAAAATATATAGGACTGCTAACCTAATCTCACCCAAAATTATAAAGGAGTAAGTTAACAAGTTTACTTCCATTTGGAAGTAAGTCAGCAAACATACTTTCCGTTTTTTTTTATTACTAAAAAACCAATTTTATCTTATCTAAAATCAAGTGGGAGCAAACGTGTTAACTTACTTCTGAAGTGAGAGTAGACTTGCTAACTTACTCCCAAAGTGAGAGCATACTTGCTAACTTACCCTCAAAATGAAAGTAGACTTGCTAACTCACTCCTTCATGTTTTTAGTGGAAGTATATAAGGTTTTTTTTGGTCAAAAACAAGTGGGAGTAAACTTGTTAATTTACTCTCAAAGTTAGAGTAGACTTGATAACTAATTTCATTTTACTTTTGATATATATTGTTATGAAGGTTGAAAAACATTATAATTTAAGTTGGACCTAGCTAAATCCTAAATTGATTTATTTAAAAGATAAAGATTATCTATCATTTATAAAAACATTATCATGTCATATATAATGATATCAAAAAATGTGAAACTCTTCGCACATTCTCTTAAGTTCAGTACCGGACATTTGTAGTGTGACCTATATAACCCAAACCAACCAATAGTGGTGATGCAATAGTTGGTGGTCCAACTTGATAAGTATTAAAGATCCTTATATATCATATTATAATTCAAGTTTGACCTAATACAACTCTACAAAGCCAATTCCTAAGATGATAAATACCCACAACTTATAAACACAATATATTACTCGAGGATGATTCTTACCACATCATTCTTTATATTAATTTTTTATGTTAACCCTCCCATTTACGAAAAACTGGACCCTAATAATCTAGAGTTATATCGTAAGATAAATTTAGTTTAACCAAAAATTATTCTGCTAAGAATCAAAAGCCGGGTTACACATAAACTTATAAAGATATTTTTGGAATTATATATATATGCAACCGAGCATAGCAAAGACATTAATTAATTTCCACCCATCATAGTTCCAAAAAGAGTATTTACATAATGTTAATATGCTCAGTAAAAAACTTTTGGCATTATATATATGCAACCATAGCAGACATTATTTAATTTCCACCAATCATAGTGCCAAAAAGAATATTTACATTATGTTAATATGCTCGGTAAAAAGTTGAGCATTCAAATCTGATTACATATAAATGGCCAGACATTTGCTTGTCCAATTCTTTTCACCCAAAGAAGTTTAAACTATTGGTCAAGTAGAAAAACACATACGATCAAAGTGAAAACTTACAAAATAGTAAAACTTACACAAATGATTGACCTTACCTTAGTGCGAATATTCTCAATGTTATGGAGTCGTCACTGACTTTTCATACTCATATTTAGGGACGGTATCATTTTCGAGTTCCCTGACAAATGACCTCCTTTTTAGATATGAATTCACTACTCCCAAGAGACACTTTCATAAAGTTTAATTTTTTATTCAGTGTAGGTATGATTCTGGGAAAAAAAATTGATTTTAAATGAATTGAAGATAAAGTATTTGGATACATTTATGTAGAAATGAGTTGAATGATAAATTTAAATTTAAAACTCAAATTTAAAATTAGAAGTTACAAATGTTAGCTTCAGATAAAATCAATTTTAGAGAAAAAAATCAATTCTACTTTAAAGAAAAGAAACATGTTAACCAATTCTACATCTTCAAAATCAATTTTGGCTCCTTAGAAATGGAACCATACATTTTCTGGTTAAAAAAAGGCAAAGAAGCATATGTATTATTTTTTTTTTAGGAGAAATTAAACTAAAATACTCTGGAGTTTACAACATTTACATATTCTATGCGTCCACCACTTGGGGTTAATCTTCGATAGTATAGAGAAGCTGGTATTTTAAATTTGATGAAGGAGAGGAAATGAGAAGGAAAATTTATTTATTTTCAAAAGGCAAAAGAATTTTTTTTAATAATGATCAAGCACAAGAGTGCCAATATTTATAATAATACATCCATGGAAAAAAAGATGATAAACAAACTAGCTTAACCAAAACAAAAATACAATTGAGGAAATAGACTTAGCAAGATACCCCAGAAACAAGATGTTATGTTTGGTTTAGACCAGAGAAGGGGATTAATCTTAACAAAGATAAGTCCTAATTTATATTTTTAATTTAACTATGTTATTTAATATGATAATTAATGTAAGTATCTAACATTACTTTAGCTAATGCCTATAAAAAATTATAAATACATACATATTCTTTTTCCACTAAATCCCCTAATATTGGAGGAGCTAAAATTGATTCTAAAAAAATTGTGTTCCCCTCTCCTCAACCAAACATATAAGTTTAGTGTTTTGCGCTTCTGTACTCTTAGACAAAGTGCAAATAGATATAATGCAACTTTCATTTCCCATATCTCTTGAATATTAACTTTAAGTAAGACCTCGACTCCAAAATTAGGGTTGCCCCAAGAGTGAGTAGCTTTAAAAGGAAGAGCTTAAGGTTAGGTCTTCTGTACTTATGATAGACTTTCTTTCAAAGTTAAAATCAGTTACTAATACTAAGTAATTATGTTTTTAGGCCTAAAGTCATTGCTTCACATTGATGACTATCTAAGTAAAAATTTGTCCAAAATCATCACCAAAGACACCTCTTGAGAAATTATCTTTCCCTTGGGCCTCTAGCAAATCTATAGTTTTCTTTTTCGGTAAATAGAAAATCAATAATTACAAGCTTTAGAATGATATTTTTTCCATCCTATGAGTTTCTCGCATGTCCTATTCGAATTTTAAAATTTGAAACATTTCAATGTGTTTTTTGGAGGTTTTTATGTCGTTCAGATTCTATAATCCGGATTGAATAAGGCGTGGGAGAAGCTAATAGGATGGGAAAAGAAGCTATCTAAGCTTTAATGATAGAACCTAAACTCTATTATATTTAGGAGATACTCTCCTTTCTTTGTTTGGCCCGTAATCTCTTAAGTATTTCTTTGGAGGACTTACCTTTTACTTGTACTCCTAGATAAACCTCTGGGTCACAAAGTTGTTTTATGTGCCAATATTTTATGGTCTAAGTGTTTAGGGTCTTGTTATCTTTTAAACAAAGTCTTGGTCTAAAGAGATTCACTTCCATTCAACTCTAATCATTTAGATTCAATGATAAATTTCGGGTAGTGATAATTTTTCTTTGTGATTGATATAAAGAAAGCAACTTGTGAGAATTTAGACCAATAAAGAAAGCTAGATCATGCATCTCAGGCTTTTGCCTGTCAAAGAGCCAAATTGCCAACATGGCCAAGAGGTTTAAAAGAGTGAGTTCAAGCCCTTTTTGTTTCCAACAATTTAGTACTCTTCACCACACGATCGTTACTTTGCTACTTTAATTTGTCTATCATATTTTTCTTTTCAATGATCTAAGCTCACAAGATGATAATTTTGACCATCTAATCACCAATGCCATTCAAGGATGAAAAAGATAAGAAAAAGTTTGGCTCTTTTCTCTCCCTAGGCTTGCACAATTTTGGGCTTTTGTTGAATCATTAAGGTATTGGTTAGTTAATGTCACTAACCTCAATCACTTTTATCAATAGTTCTATTTACTACAATAATTTCTTAGAGAAATACTATATACATGCTTATTTTTTATCATTGCTAAAGAAATATTTCTTTCTAGTAAATTATTTTATAAATCTGAGTTAAACTAAGCAAGCGATAATGAGTTCCACCAAGTAATTCGACTCAAGTGGTTAATGAGCTTCATCAAGAACAGATCATTCAGAAAAACCTGAGTTTGATTCCTAGACAAAACAGTTCTTGCCGAACTCCAAATCATCAAGACCTCTTTCTTCCGAAGAGGATCGAGAGGTTAACACCCAAAACAACTAAGCACGCGTTATTTACCAACTTTAATTTGCAAATGCATGGCCCATATAAGAAAGTTCACATCATCACTAAAGTTAAAAAAAATTAATTAGTAAATCATCATTTAGCTTTGGTATTAAGTGTCAACCTTAGATTTCCTATTATTTTTAATACTTTTATATCAATTACTTTTTTAATAGGAATTTGCATAATTGAGAGACAATAATTGGCATAATGACATTTAGTGCTAATGAAACGGAGGAGAAAGTAAAATGTGATATCTAATCATTTAAGAATACATGAAAAACAAACGAGCAATTTTGAGTATGAATAATGAGAGATTTCATTTTAGCCTCGTGAGAAAATTGATTTGATTTGCTACATTGCATGTCTTATGTTGAATAGCCTTCACGTAAGATTATAGAAATAACTCATGACATGCTTTCACATTGAAGATTCTTGATTTATTTATTTTGTTCACAAAAAGAAAATAAAACATTCATTACTTGGAATTGTTAAAGTATATTGAATACAACCACAAATTCAATATCGCTAAAAACGAAAAAGGGATAAACCTACAAACAAATATACAACTTACAAGTTAATATCATATAACGACAAAATACCTATAAATAATATGATAAAACTAAAGTGACTTGCAAAGTTGACCTCCAAATCATTGATTAGTCTATAATTGACTAGTGTGTCCCGTGCACCGCACGAGAAAATATTTATACTTCTTATATCAAATCGTGTTAAATTTAACATAAGGTTCTAAGGGTATACATTAAACGTGAAAAAGGAACATGTGAAAATAAGAGAATTTTTAAGCTTCATGGTGTATCTAAATTAAATTTCGATAATCATAGCATAAGATGTGCTAACAATAAGAGCAATAAAAAACCAGTTTAAATATACAAATGTCATGCTCAACGTTAGTGACATAGATTTGATACTCTGCCACACATTAAATATACAATGTCATGTCAGTTCCAAACTTACATGTGCAATTTGTGAATAGAATCCAAATCGTATTTAACGTCTTCGAAATTGGTATCTAAATTAGTAGCCTCAAAGTCGGAAAATAAACTCGTTTTTTTTTTGTTGCAATGACGGTTCTTTATGAATAGAACAATAGAAACAACAGTGTTTGACACATTTGAGTTTTACCAGAAATTGCCTCTAAAATAGATTGTGGAACAAAATGAAGCATTAGAGGAAGCTCCGTCTTTTACAAACATACATAATTCCTTCAAACTTCAAAGCATTTAGAGAGGCTTCTTTTTATTGTTACTCTCTATTTAAGAATGACTAATTCAACGGTTGACCTTACAAATATAAATAATAATAAAAAGTCAAATTCATTAGCAGTGCTTGTATCATATCATGCCTTCAAAATATCATAGCATCTGCTGTCGCATTTGTATCTATTCTAATTTTAAAATAACCATCAGATTTCAAAAAATGTTTGACAGGATTCAAGCCATCAAAAACAGGTGTAGCAGACACTCATTTTTCTAGCAAAACATATTCAAACACATAATGATTAGAGGATATTAATACCATAACCTATAAGAGAGTAATCACACATTTTTCATACCATAAACCAATACCAATTCCCTCTGGTTCAAGCATACATGATTTTTTTTTTTTTATAGTAAATTAATAAATCAACTTGGGTATATAATAATTCAGATAGTAATGTAATAATAAAAATTACAGAGAAGCAATACATAATCCATAGACTAAAGAATAAAGAACTTTCTATTAAATTTGACGGATCCCAATATCAATCAAACTAAAGAATAATGACCCTTACATGAATTTTACATATAGCCTATAAAGACAATGCTACAATTCTTCATATATCCTCAAACTTGTATCTTTATTATTCTTTCAATTTGCATTGTTGGTGCAAGCTTCACACCATCAACTTCAGCTCCTTAAAAAAAAAATTTGACTTCAGCTACTTCAGATACGTTCAACATGCAACAACAGATGATGAAGAATCTATATATCAAATATGGCATAGAATTGTCAAAAAAAAATAAAAAAAAAATCACACATGACCTACACTATTAAGTGTTTCTTTAACAGTTTCATCAGTAAAAATTAGTTTAAAAGAAATTAAATTGATGATCGCTGAACTTATCTTTCAAAATAGAATGAGAAAAGTTCTATGATCAAATGCTGAAAAATAGCTCCATCATTCCCATTCTTTGAACATTATCCCTTGATCAAAATGCGACATAGCAATTTGAATGGAATAATATACAACTTCGATGAGAAGCAAGCCAGTTTCATTCCCATTCTTTGAGATGAGAAACAGAAATTGGTCCCAATTAGAGTTAAAAGGAGAGAGCAAACAACAAATGAACCCAATAACACCTTACTTTAATTAAATGGGTCATGCTTAAAATAGAAATTCAAAATAAATTTTATATTAAAAATATAACTTTTGAAACTTTTAAGATATTGAATGCGCAATTTCCAAGACAAAACTTCTATATTTGACTTCTTAACTTATGTCTCAATGACACAAGTTAATATTTCCCTAATTAAATATATATATGAGAAATGAGAAGTGGACCGTGAAATATTAAGAACAGGTGTAAATTGAAACGTTCACGGACTGAAACGGTGAAACCAAGAAGAATGAAACTCTTTTTGCCTAAAAAAAAATTATTCGCAAAAAAATAAAAATAAAGAAATTACAATAGTTTCCTTATTAAGCAATAATTAGGAAGTAATAACGAAGGATGCTTTTGGGAGATGACAAATGACAAACTTGCCAAAATACTTAGCCCAAAAGACAAACTGAGCAAATAGGTTTCCCTGAAAACACAACGAAATAAAAATAAGTTAATCCGAAGCTTTGCAAATGAGAAAATAAAAGGAAGATATAAAAAATCAGAAAACCCATATGGAAGAGGAATCACATGTTTGAAATCATCCTAATATGGTTCAGATTGTAAGGAAGAGATATTGAGAGGTAAGGAGGAGCAAACGGGTTTTTGCTAGTAATAATATGTCAATCATAGTTAAAAATTATTTAACTGTTTGATTCCCAATAACTTTTTTTTAAAATTATTTAATTCATTCATAATTAACAAATTAAAAAAAATACTAATAGTAAATTAGACTAATAGTTTCCTCTTTTAGCAATTATTTAGGAAGAGTATGTTGGAAGGAATTGATCATAGAAGGACAAATGGCAAACTTATCGGGATAATAAGCTTGCTTTATTATTATCTATAGATTAAAGTTCATCTTTGAATATGAACCACATAAACAACGCATCAACACGGAAAATCTAACAACACCGTGCTAAATCGACTTACAATATAATTCCACACTCAAACAACGAAATAAAATAAAATAAAACAATAAAAATGTTATCTATGTAAAAATCACTTATTTAGATTAAAAGAACGGAAAAAGATGCAGAGTAATTGCATGTCAAGATGATGATTCTTGAATCTTAATTGTTAGTTTTTTTTTTATAGAAAAGGTTGCCTATATCATTTCATTATTAATCAAATCAGTGATACATGTTAGGATTTCATCAAAAATATGGAAGCTGGGTAAGGATGTGGCTGCCTTAACTAATCCATGAACAACTCATTCACTTGCCTCCTAATAAACTAACATTAGAGTTTGTTAGTTGAGCACTACAAAGCTGCATACAACAATCCATAATGAGAGCAAATTGGGTGATATATCTCCCTAGACCATTATAATAACCAGCTACTTTTTCCGAATCAACCTCAAAATCAACATTTGTAGGTTATAAGTCATATATCCACCGAATCGCATGGTAGAGTCCCAAGGCCTCCCCTATATCAACCGAACATAATGTAGTGAACCACATAGTTTTAGAGCGAATATGTTGGCCTTCTTCATCTCTGATGCATATGCCTATACCTACTTCATTACTAACATTGGAAAAGGAGGCATCGACATTGCATTTAAGCATACCACAAACTAGTTTTTCTTTTTTACACAATTTGGATGCCATCAAAATACAACAATTGTAATTTTCTCTCTGTTCATCGTACATGAGATATTTTGCTTCCCTTTTAAAGTATTGATCGTTATCTAGTTGTAGATTTTTAGCAAAAGGTTGGAATGATTGAGAAAAACATCACTAGATATCCTATGTTTCATGTGCTTTACAATGTTTGATTCTATCCACCAAATTACTGGCAACCAAAATGATTTGACTTCTACTTTAGTCTCTTGGCAAAGATTATCAGAAACTATGTTACAATTCTATTTAGTTTCATAACTCCTTATAATTGAACTAAATAATCCTTCTCTGGCTGTCGCAGATTGTGTTTTAATTGATAAAGAATTTCAACAAATTTCTTTTTCTCAAATGTGATTTTGCATTAGGATGATTTAAGCTAAACAAATTTATTATTTTAAATTCAATTTTAAAAAAATTGATTATGTGAAACAAAGATGATGCAAAAATCACATTTGTCAAGTTTAAGTCTTCTAAAGTTACTACTTAATTTTATCAAATAATAGTTTATTTTGACAACTCAAAAGTTGTATGAGAATCTATTTGTATACCGTTGTCCATTTAATAATGATTTGTTTTCATTCTACATATATTTTTAAATGGATATCCCAAAACTTGTCACATATTGATTGTTCAAATTCAAATATCACTCCTCTAGTTTAGAAGAAAAATTTCCAACAGACCGTGAATCTCCTATGAAGCCTGGATACGGATACGGATCCGGATACGATACGATACGGGTACGCAGATATGTGAATTTTTTAAAATTTAGGATACGATACGGCTAAGATACGTTAACAAAAACTTTATATTAAAACTTATATGTATGTAAAATACTTAAAGAAAACAGACATTAATTGAAATAACTCAACACAAATTTTATCTAATGTTGATTAACTGAATCACCTCTCACTCGTTACCTTCATCCACAAGAAGTATAAGTTTATTTGGTTCATCGAGAAACAATTCTAGTTATGCATATCTAAAATTGAATCATATACATCTCTACTGAATGTTTACAACATTGTCTCACTTTTTGATTCTTCATCTTTTTCTACGATACGTATCGATCTGTGAAGTATCTTATAAGTATCATTGTGTATCTGCAGAGTATGTATCTATTAAAATATTTTTTTTAAAATTTAAATAATTCATTTTGATATTTCGTGGGTGCATATCCACAAATATCCGTAGAGTATCAATATCTGATACGTATTCGATGCAGGTACGTTTCCGTTTTGGAGTATCAGGGTTTGAGTTCTGCTCTTTATCCAAATGGTTATGCTCATTCCCAAGTGAAATTCCATTTTTACCTTTATGTAAGTTAACTCACGTAGTGTGAGTTAACTCATGCCAATTATGATGTTAGCGTGACATAAGTCACGCAGCGTGACTTAAGTCAGTTATGAGCAGAACACAAAACCAGAACCCTCATTTCTCAACTTTTCCAAACACGAAAAATTCACCCCAAAATCAGAATTTCACCGTTCTTGCGCCATTCAAAACCAAATTCATCCATAATATCAAGTAAGTGATGACTATCCTATTTCTTTGCATTATTTTTGTTGAAATTTTTGAATTTTTGTAGAAAATTTACATTTTTAGGTTTTTTAAAATTTTGCTTGATTGTTAATGATGATTTAACTTAGGAATTGTTGTTTAGATGTTGTTTAGGGTACAATGTGGTAGTTTAGGATGTAGAAATTGTTAGATTACATAGTTGTTTGAAAATTGCACACTACGTGTTCGGTAAAAATGCCTGAATGATATTTTTTTTGGATTGTTAATGATGTAATTAGTTAGAATTGTGTTTGTTAATGTTGATTATAGTTAATTTGACTGCAATGTGGTAGTTTATGGATTTAAATGACATTGTAGACATTATAGTGTTGTTGTATTATTAAAGATGACATTGTCGAAATTTTAAGTCTGTGTGAAAATGTGTTACAGATTTTTTGCTTTTTGTGCAGATATGTATGAGCATGAGAGGACTGACAGATTTAGGGCAGGGAGGCCAACCCCTACTGATAGTTTAAGGAGGGAGAAGGATGCACTACGCCGTCCTCCCGGTCGAGGTCGAGGGAGAGCGGGGGGCACGAGACTTGCTACTGATGATGTTGTAGGGGGATCGACGTCACAGACGAGTCCATCCCAGATTGTGGACCCGCCACAATACCAGCATGAGCAGGCGTATGAGGAGCAGGTGTATCAGAAGCAGCCTGAATTTCAGCCGGGTTATCAGTATCATGATGGATATGAGTATCACCAGGGGTATCAGCCTCCTCAGCAACAGTATGTCGAGCCTCCTCAGCAGCAGCACCATGAGCAGCATCTTGAGCAGCAGCCTCAATAGCATGCAAAGGTTGGTATGGAAGATGAGGATGAGGGCTTTCCAGGGGGGTCTTACGACTTGTCTCTTTTACTGGACTTCGGTAAACATGTGGCATTCAAGCTTTAGAATGATAAAATAGTAAGTATAATTGCTTTATTTAATTTACTGATATTTTACTATTATGTCAAGTTTATTTTACGTAGAATATGTCATGTTTATTTTACGTATTTAAGTATAATTGATTTATTTTTTTACGTATTTAAGTATAATTGATTTATTTTTAACGTAGAATATTTATAGTTTATTATAATGTCAAGTTTATTTTACGTAGAATATTTATAGTTTATTATTATGTCAAGTTTATTTTACGTATAATATTTATAGTTTATTTCATGTTTATTTTACTTATTTAATTTTATTTTTTTTTGTATTTCAGTTGCAAACGGATCGTAAGATGAATGTCGTCTCGCACAGGAGGAAACTTAAGCTTTCTGCCTTGTCACTTCCGTTGCCGGTAAAAGATAACCCTTGGTTTTGGGGCCCGATGGATGCATCCGGTCTAAGGCCCCTCCTTCTGGCTGGGTACGACAACATCTCCCACGAGTAAGTGTGTGCTATGGCTGAGAGATGACATCAGGAGACCAGCAGCTTCCATCTGCCTGTTGGGGAGATGACCATCACATTGGACGGCTCATTCAGGAGGATGATTTAGATCCTGACCTTGGTGTAGAGCTGATGGTGACTCACCTATTGTTTCCGGTGGAGGACGCGGTGGAACATGTGAGTAATAATTCAGGTGCCTTTGTCACTTACACGGTCCTGAAAGAGCGTTATGAGCACATGTTGAATAAGTGTAACCATTTTCCGGGGGAGGATTTATCAGAGGAGGAGGAGCAGAAGCTGAGTCGTATTAGGCCCACTTGTGTCGATGCGTTTTTGTTGCTCTTGCTTGGCTACACACTTTTTGTCGACAAGAACAGCAAAACCATTAATATGTTGTGGATGCTTGCGATTCGGGATTTGGCTGAAATAGGCACGTGGTCATGGGGCGCGATGAGACTTGCTTTCTTGTATGAGCAGCTGAATCTTACCTCCAGCCCACATGTTGGCTCCATTGGTGGTTACATGAGCTTGCTTGTGGTAATTTTTTTTTTTTTTTAAAGTTAAACGTAAATGTATAGTTTCTTGTATGACACTTGTGTGCTGATATAGATTTGTCTCTTTGTGTTTGCAGGGATGGGTTATAGCTCACCTCAGACATGTGGTTCCGAGGTCGAGATGTCAAGATTACGAACGGGAGAACTCGTATGTGGGTAGATGGAGACCTCAAAGGGCGTTTAAACAAGCTGATCACTTCAGAGGCTTGTTGGATTCGATGGAGCATTGTCATGTCACCTGGAGGCCGTACGAGCACCGGCGAGACGTGACGCCTTTTCAAGACGTGTGCTGGTACTCCGGATGGATCATGGCTGGGAAACAAAAGATGGTGCGTCACTTGCCCGAGTGGGTTGTGAGGCAGTACGGATATTTTCAGAAAGTTCCCCGACCACCTACTACGATTATGCCTCTTGCCCCAGCAGATGTGGTTGCTGCCTTCTTGGAGTTTGCTCTGCATGTCGTTCCCTAGTAACAGAGGGGTCACCAGGTCCCTGACGACGAGCCTTGGAAGCATTCATATAGGTACATTAGGTGGTTCTACCGTGTATCCCATCCTCTTATCGTCAACCCTGCTCCAAAGTCTGACATTGTCATCCCGAGACCCGTCTACCAGGATATTCTTGTTGACCAGGACTGACCAGACATCCTCCCAATCCATTGCAGGTCATTAGCAGCATGAGAGACAGAGTGGAGCATGTGATGGAGATTCCAGAGGTGGTTTCAAATCCACTCTTCTTCAGCATTTTGGAGGGCCTCTGGACCGAGTATAGCGTGTTTGACCATCTGCAAGTTCCACGGAGGAGGTCTAGGAGTCACAGTCCACAGGAGTAGCAGTAGTGTCTTATTTTATGACTTTTTTATTTTTTATTTTTATATTTATAGTATTTTTATGTCATTTTGTTGGATTTGGATGTAATACATTTACATTTGCGCGGTTGCGCCTCTTTACGACATTTGAGTTAATTTTCGTTAAAATTGTGTTTCTAATCATGAATTGATGAATGCACGTTCTCTAAATTATGAGTTTTGGTTGAATGAATGAATGGTTGTTCCTATGTATGAACGAACGAAGGAACGGAGCTAAACAGGGAACAAGGCAGTGACCACTGTCTGCCTGTTCTGGTGCACACAGAACAAACGTGACTTAAATCACGTGGCAGTTTGTACTAGCGTAACTTAAGTCACGTAAAGGTAAAAAGGGAATTTCACTTGGGAATGAGCAAAAACGTTTGGGTAAAGAGGGTTTCATAGCTACCTAGTACCTTGAGCCATTTGACCATATGTCTCAAATTTGAATCTTGGTAATAGACATGCAGTTTTATTTGCTGAGAGAAGAATTGCTTCTTAACTAGCACTATACATGAACGTTTGATGTTGTAGTGACTCATCAAAATCGTGATGACAGTACAATTTTGTAGAAGTTCTAAGTAATTTTTGTATAACCATGGTGGCTTGCCGTGATTTTATCAAATTCAAACATGCACTACATCCTTAAAAGATTAGCCATTCGACTAACGACTATGACTATGAGGATACTCTAAATTTATTCCCAAATAAAAAATAATTCTATAGGGAAAATGAATTGTTAATTTTTTATACATTGTATATAATCTACAATGCATGTATATATGTATGTATATAAATAATTGAAGAACTCTTTTCCCAAGTGATACAAGTGTCCGGAGTGGTGAAGAAAACCTTAAAAAACACTCAAATTATACCAATATATCATTACACAAGTTTTATATACTTAAATCACTTAATCAATTGGTGAATGGTTCAATCCTTGTCGCTGCATATTGAAAAACATTTGTTAGAAGATGTCACCCATTGGAATGACCCTCGTTTATCTTGGAGAATTAAGAAAAACTTGTTTCCTAAGAGTTGAACACCGATTCACAAAACATATAATAGAATAACAAAATAAATACTTATAAACGAAAGTTATATCTATACATAAATCAAAACAAAAATTAAATTTTAGTGTCATGGTAATCCCTGCCATGGACAAGATTGCCCCTGCCTTGCTAGAGAATCTGGAGATGCAAAAATAGGAGGTAAAGAAGACGAGGCACCATTGCAAGTTCGCAACTCCACACAAAATCTCAACAATATTCATTTGGAGAAGTTTTTATATCGCTCACCTTCATTTGCATTTTCATATACTTAAGAGTAGGGTTTGTTGTTCTTTTGAACAACATTTTGTGCACTGTGGTGCTTGTCATAGAGAGATATGTATATCAACGTCTTCTATACATTGAAGTCATTAAAGATATTTTCAGGACTTGAGAGCTTGGAATTTTGTTCCATTGTAAACTACCAACTCAAACACGAACACCAGATACTGATTATCATTTTAAGAAAAGAACTAATTAAATGTAATCATATATGTATCGGAGATGGACAACAAACACGTCTCTGATCAGAAACGTCAGCGCTACAGAGATTGTCAACATTTGAAGTATTGCTGGCTAACTTATACTTGAAACTGTTGTGAATTAGTACCCCTAATTCTCTAAAGAATTAAACATAATATTTCATCATATTTAATTTTCTTGTGTTGCTTGTACACATGATTGAAACGATCATTGTATTTCTTAACTAATGCCAACAACTTTCCACCATTCATATTAACCTTATTGACAAGTGTTTGAATGAGTTTAAGCCACATTGAATACTAATAATAAACTGAAAACCCAAATGTCTCTCTCAATTGTAGTTATAAAATATGATTTTCATTCGAGGTACTTGATTTTATTGTAAATTTAAGGGTTGGTTAAGGGTAAACAACATTTCATAGTTTGGTTGAACGAAAACATTTCTCAACTATAATTAAGATAAACCTATATTTTAAAACTGTCCAAGGTCGTCTAATCCCCAGTAAAACATGATAAATACCTATTTATGTGTGATATTTGCATTACATTTACTTTCTTAGAACTTTGTAAAGCATAAGGTTCTTAGAGAATACCTGGTTGCCTTTTTTGAAAGAAGATGACGGCAGCTGCTTAAGCGCATGTAGATGACGGCAAACATTCCCGGCCTGCTGCAGCATTTTCTGATAGGTTGGGGTCTGGAGTTACTTGACATACATGAATTAAAAGATAAAAGGTTGTTTTCTGGATAAGTAGTTCATTTCGTTAATATTGTCTAGTCCAACATCATTGGTGAACACTCCTAAGGGTCACTATCTATGAAGGGTTGAAGAGGACACTCAATCATGTGCTAGGACAAGATGAAGAAAAATAAAACACCAAAGGAAGCATGCGATATACATGCTCTGCAGACCACAAAAACGTACATGAGCCAAATCATCTACTGCCCATCCTTTAACTACCAAGATCAGCACGGCTAAACTCTGTTTAGCAAAGTAATGGTGAAAATCTGGGACTATTAGCTCATTTGACTCCTTCAAGCTATAATATGTTTTGCCGCCCTTATTCATACCAACTGTCAATTATCCTTAGATAAATGAGCCAAGCATACCTTGACCAAAAAAATAAATAAAAATGAACCAAGCATACTAAATTGCGGCAGCCAAATCAAGGGCAAGCAAACATGATCACACCCAATAATCAAAAAAGCCAAAACGCCAAGATATAAAATACTTTCCACTGCACCAACCAAAACGCACCACCACTAGCTGAGATATGAGACTTCTGTGCCATTTGATGCTACCACCATACCACAACTTGCCAACGCAAAACAGCAACTTCTTTACGTTACCAAAAGCCCCAAAACAATTTACAGCAATCAAATTACATCTTAACTACCATTAAAAATTCCTTCACCATCCAACTGCATCAAAGAAGCTACTAGTATAAACAAGAGAGGGCAACACCGTCCATCCACCTCATCACCAGTTTTCAAACAAGAACACGGATACATAAATGTCAATACAAGTTCACAATATACGCTAACTCCAATTCCTCCCTCTCTAATAATCCCAAGCAAAAATTATTGCACAACAAAAGCATCAAGTGTTAAACTGACCTCACTAAAATGTCAATTGCACAAAAGATTAAGCATGACTAAACAATCAACCTGATGCAAATTCAAATAATAGACAACAGAAAGAAAAACCTATAACCCAAATGCAAATTATTCAAGAAACAATGCAAATATGAAGGGCATAAGAAAAATGCATATGGAAAAAAAAAGGAGTAATGCTTCAGAATCCACATTCCAGCATGGTATTGCATTAGTTAAAGATTTCTGGTGGAGAAACTTTAAGGGCTAAACTTACGGTCCATAAGTTTTGTATACCCTACACAAATATCTGCTTTGATCCTGTTTGGATAAACAACTAGATCAAGCGCTTATAGCACAAGCGTTTATCATATAAATGTTTATGTATAAGTTATTTCTCTAACGCAAGATAAAATAAAGTCAATAACAGTTTCATATCAAAAACGGAAAACTAAGTGAACAAGAATTAAGAACCATGTTTACTTATACAAAGTTACAAACTTACAAAACCATTCAGCTAATTAGTAATGGTTTTCCAATCTTCCTTTTCCTTAGAAAAAGGGTCAGCTAAACTAAAGACATACAGATGATCAACACTATACAATATGATTCTGAACAGTGATGCTTAAACACAATAACTAATTTTTTATGAAGAGAAACACTAACTAACCCATCAACATGATCCATCTTGTGATATACTTCAACTTTATGAACATAAAATGGAATATTAACAGCATCCATTTCTTGAGTAAATCAAATCCAATGCACACAAAATGGTATAAAACTTATTCCAAAACCACAACCACCATAACATGAAAATTGAAAACTAACTGCAAAAGATTTTTTCTCATCATCATTTGAATAAACGAGACAAAACCAACTACTATTTACAGAAATTTGAGGGTATAACCTGAAGCAAAGCAACAAGTCAAAAACTACATCTATGCAGCATAGTCCAACAGATCACGAGCCACCCTACGAACCTTACTCTGCTCGTAATCATCATCATCCGTTGGCAACTCATACCGACAAACAGGACAAGTATTCCGAATATTCAACCACGGCAAAATACAATCACCATGGTAACAATGTGAGCAAGGCAACTTCCCCACCTTCTCTTCCACCGTTACCTCATCTTTACAAACAGCACACACAACATCCTTCTCTTTCAGCTCCTCCTCAGTCAACTCCACCAACGGTAAATTCTCCACGAAACTCTTCGCCGCCGGTGGACTACCCTTCAAACCACTGTCATTCTCCAATAACTGTCCAAAAAGAATGTCATAATCCGTATTCCCCGATATAATCCCATCATGAACAGCTAAATACAAATTATTCAAACTCTCATCTTCATGTTCCAATCCACCATTCCTCTCTAAATTATTAAAAGCCAATAAAATCTCCCATTCCA
>Ga0315913_1000989_pt1 | contig 29200 bp, 13 predicted proteins | sample MpolsnodulesMG_FD_207736 | JGI IMG/M metagenome (GOLD analysis project Ga0315913, IMG submission 207736) | Medicago polymorpha root nodule microbial communities from Los Angeles, California, United States - small nodules | ecosystem: Host-associated > Plants > Roots > Nodule | place: USA...
AACTCATCATAATACATCTACATTTTTCTATTGCAAGATCCCATGAAATAGAAAAAGTGAAGGAATTTTAAATGATAAATGTTGATTTTTTTTTTCTTCTTCATGAAAACGAATGACATTCAAAAACTAAAATTTAAGATGAAAAATTAAACAAATGACACTCAAAAACTAACTAAACAACTCACTACATTAGGCAAAGAGCCTACATTGAATTATATTATCACATTAGGCTAAGAACAATCGCAGAAGTGAGATTCACATCACATCTTCTTTCAAAGTCTGGAAGCATTATGTATATGAGTCATCTCACTTAAATGTTTCTCACATCTACTCTTGCATACAATATGAAATTTTAACTCACACTTGAAACATTAATATCTCTCCATTAAGTGTCAGGATCTCTATGTCCGTAGTCCACCACCAAGAACAACTCTCGCTCCCTCACAATGTCGAACCGAGATGTGATACCACCGTTGGACTTTTTGTGGCAACTTAAACTGATGTAGATCGACAATTTGGAGAAAGAGGAAGCCACACAAGTGATAATAATACCACCACAACTTCATCCAAAATTTTAACATTAAGTATATGATTTTTGTTAGTATATATAATATATGCGACGGCATTCTAGCTCGTGTTTGGCACGGGTTTCCATGCTAGTCAAAACAAAAATTTCCTCACTCTATCCAAACAAATGAGCTCAAGTGATAAATGAGTCTCACCAATGATGAATCATTTGAAAGATTCCAAATTGATTCATAGGTAAAACAATTATTGGTCATGTTCTTACCTCACGATCAAACTCCAAATTATAAAGTCCATTTCTCAAAACCAAAAAAAAAAGAAAAAATTCACTCCATCTCATGTTCATCAATCTTACATTAAAAATATTTTGTTCTCATATGCAATTTGTCATTCAAAAATACTCCTATATCGTTATATCTCAAGTTTTTTTTTAAAGGACATCTCAAAAATATTGTCAATTGGTCCACTTATACATTTTTTTTTTTTGTCATAGCCCTTCGCTTTCCAACAGATGGTCTTGATAACCGAGAGTTATGTCGAAAGATAAGTAAAATCTAACTATTCCAACAAAGAAATAAAAACATTAATTAGCTTTTGAAAAATGCTTGTACAATAAGTTAATACATCCTATGTTTCTCTCCAATTCAACTTTTTTTACAATAAAATAAATTTCATTCAAATGTTGAAACAACAAGAGTACAATCAAATTGAATATGAGTTCTCACTTGGAGTATGTTTGTCAGAAAAAAAAGAAAATCATTTCATCAACAAAACAAAAAGAGGTGAAATTGAAGAAAAAGGTGCTAGTGAGCTAGTACAAAACTAATACATATAGGTATCTTTACACTAAATTTAGTAGTACAACTGAAACAATATTAGAAAATAACCTTCTGCGATCATCTTCATCTTTGACAGCAATTGGCATCCATCGTTGAAATTAGATGGTAAACAAAGGAAATGTTAACAAGTGTCCTCAAGGCATTCTTTAAGTATTTAAGTAGTAAGTTTTTTATGAAAAGTTGTGTATGTAATGCATTGGAAATTGTAATAATTGACTTTTTGAAGGAATAATTGTTAAATTTGGGATCCTTAAAGAGTGCCATGGGGGCACTCGTTAACCAGACCCAACAAATAATAGTGGTCAAGCGGGTAAAACATTCCATACTGACAAGTCTAAAAAAGTCTTCTTGCTTATAATCATGCAAAAAGTAACAGTACATTTGAACATCTGAAGAGTACACACTCAAATAATGCAACAAGCAGATCTCACAAGTCCATTCCTTGACCAAATTCTTCAATTGTTTTGGTTGCTAGTGTAAGGACATCTACAAAAGCACTGAATGATGCACGAAGAAATCTGGCTTCTATTGCCTCAAAGTGCCTGAAGAGAAGGATGTCGAAGCGAGAGGAAGAATTAACCAAGAATACACATTCAGTAATATGCCTTTAAAGCTGAATTGACTAATGACACTGATATAGTAATCGTTTCAGATAAAAGACAGACAAAAATCAAGGAGTAACAGAAAGTTTGCCCCACATTCCAGATGATATATTTAAAATTTTAGTCACAACATTGATTAAAGAAAAAATTCATTGTTGTTCAACCAAACATGATGAGTACTCATATTTATACATATCACCTCATACATAAATAAGTTCCAATGCAAACTCATATCAAAACAGTGTATTTCAAAGCATAACCTTAAGAAGATAACATTTATTGCATTGCGGGAAATGATGAAATACTCACACTGATAGCTTTCCATTAGAAACCGTCATGAGTCGTTTTACTTTATCAGGTTGCAACTGCAGAAGACATAGAAATGATGAAAAACTAGTTGAGAAACTACTGCTAAAGAATCAGAAAGTCGTATCTTCAAACACTCACCTCCTTGTCAACCATTAAGGTAGCATACACAATAGAAGCATTCTCTTCAGATCCAAAATCTACTTCCAGGTCACTGCAATTGTCATTCCATCTTTGTTAATAACAATTGTCGAAAGTACCAAATAATTTCAGTACACACACTTTAAGTAGCAATCTATTGTTGCAGTGAATGTTTATATAGTTATGAAAATCTTCGCACAACTGTATTACATATATTGTTACCGCTTACTAGATATACATGATTCTGAAAAATAATAACAAAATTTAATTCTTTAATCCTACAAATTTAATTGACGAATACAAAATTAAGATTTTTATTTTCCCTATCAGCCATAAAAAAAAGTTACAAAGTTCTAAATTCTACAATTTTCATTTCAAAGTCCAAGAACAGTAGGATACAAAACGAAGTCATGCATTGAAAGACAAAAAATAGGGAAATACCAAGCACCCGAGGAAATTCAAAACTACTCTTAGCAGTCCATTGTATTATAACCCAAGTAGAATAAGATTCTATTGTAGTTAAAATTTAACTTAATATGAAGATGACACCATTTTATAAAGTGCCCTTAGCTAAAACACTATCATCGATGATGTTTACCATAAACGAAACTTGTGGAGTATTTTTTAAAACATCGGTAACAACATCATTAGTATTTGAAACAGATGACCACTAGTACACGTTGCTACACTACAACAAAGTTAAGACTAAAAAGCATGTGTAACAAAAGGATAATAAAAATCTTCATTGAAGAATTATAAAATTGAGAGAAAGAAAAAGAAAATAACCAGCTAAAATCCCATTGAGATTGGGCGTCTGGTGTGGCATCCATGTGTGATCCAAAAAGCTAACTCTGCAGTAACTTCAAGCAACGAATGTGAGAGAAGCTCAAATTGGAATGGTTGTAGGTCAATGTAGTATGGTAACCCAATACGACGATGTTTTTTAGGGTTTATGCGAAGAAAATGGAAACACTGTACACAATCAAATTTAAATGGATCCAACTCAGCTCTTATGGATTGGAGTGGATTGAGCTGATTGACCCACCTTACAAAAAACCTTCATTTTTAGTTAGTCCAAATGACAGTGTTTATTCCGGGTCATGGTGACAACTACAGCCTAACATGCTAGCAAGTAAAAAAGGGTAACAAAATCATGGATACCTCATCATTCAAATCGTCGAACAAACCTTGTGAAGTAGAGTTAGACCCATAAAAGGAAAAAGATATTAAACAGCCCAGTCAGGTGGCAAACAAATCCCTATTATAACACACAGTATCCCTATAATTACAGGCACATGACCTCAAGTATGATAATCACTGCTCAACGTTTTGGTACTCGGTCTCTTTGCTAATTTAATCTAAAAATTGCCCTGCAGCTTGCAAGTACCTTTTCTACATCACCACCATTAACATCTCCAGCAATGGAAACTAGTATTGCATGTTATTATCCCTGCATCTCCATAAGGATCACATCTAAAGAGAGGAAGAGTTTCTTTAGAATTTTTTTAAGTGTGTTACATAACATAATTATTACTTCTGTAAGTATTCGTAAAGATTAGAGAAATGTTTTATGAAAATCCCATAAATCATCTTCGTCCCAAATCTATTTTATTATAGTGAAAGCAAATGTTGAGAACACAAATAGCTATCCAATCTTTACGCAAAAATCTATATAGTATAACACATAAACAAGTGAACCCGCGTACTATCGAAGGCCCAAAATGAAATCAAACTCACCAGGTGAACGGCGGCGCCGTTCTTGTTCTGTCCTCAGCCGTGAAGTGAATAGTGGAAATGGTGGCTTATCCCTCACCTTGTACTCGTTGTTTTTGGCTCCCAAATGAACAAAAAAGAACCGAGGGAGAAAAGGGAGAAAGAAATTTAGAGAGGTGAAATGAGGTTCAGCGAAGTGCGATGAACAGTGAACTGAAATGGACCTATTAGATCCTATATCTTGTTATAATAACTAGCCTGCTGCACGTTCTGACTTTTTATATATTCTTGCTCACAATTTTTTTCCAACCTTGCACTTAATTTGTATATTAACCATTAGCTTTATTTTTTGGATACATAAAAGCAGAGATTAAAATTGTGGTTGGAAAAAAAAATTAGGAATAAAAGTTCAAGAATTTTTTTGTAAGGACTAACACTAAAAATTGAAATATTTGTAAGGACTTAACCATAAATTAAATACTAAAAAAATAAATATATTTATACATTTTTTTATTTTTTGAATGACAAAAATATATGTATATATAAATAAAAGGAAAAATCTTCTTCTAAAAGAGTGCAAAGAGATACAAACAGTGAGTACAAAAAGTGCTTTAATCAAGAGGTAACAAAACAAAAGGATCTCTCCCAAAGAAAACAAGAGTGAAACTAAAACTAAAACAACATCGGACAGCCAACCAACCTCCCATCAGAACACTCAACCTCGACCAAACAGAAGGAAGACTAGGAACAAAATCCCACAGACTTGGCGCTTATGAGGTACCTCCATTAAAGTTTTTTTTTTAATACCTAATAAGACTAAGGTCTTAATGAAGCATAAGACAATAAGGGTGTCTCATATAAGATCACAATTCTATTTTTTCAAAAATAAATTGATCTAAAAAACTAATTTCATAAAAGATATAATTAATTGATTTGTCAAAAAAAAAATCATTGATAAAATATAATCAATAGAGTTGAAAAATAATTGGTTCTCATTACCCACCGACTCCATCTTTCGTATAATGCATCCCTTTGTCTCCGTCTTTATATCAAGATTACATTGTTCATTTTTTAAAAATTCAAAGTATTTGCAATTTTGTTGATTCCATCGAAAATAAAGCAGCGAGTTGGATCAAGAAGGGAAAAAATACAAAAGAATAAAAAAAACTTAAGATCAATAGATGTGGTTGTTGGTGAATTCATGGATAAATAAAACAAAACTCAATGTCGATTGAGAGAGAGGGAGAGTGAGAGGGGATATGGCTTGGTTTAAAAAAATATTGTTCTGAATTTGGATATCCGACAAAAAAGTTGGGCTTATAAAACTGGACGAGATTATTTGGATATGGTTTTGAATTTGGATGAGATTTTTTCCATGTACCTGAATATGTTGCACATCCCTACATGTGGGTAACAATGGCCAATGGAGATTGGTATACTAGGAGAACATTTGAAGATAGTAGGAGAAAATCAGAGCTTTTGGTCATAAGGTTAGTCGAAACAGTGAATGAGAGTCGAGTAGGAGAATGTGTCAGTGAGGGAGAGTTGAGGTAAAGGAGATCTTGATCTACAATGGACCAATTGTCAAGTTGGGTCATATTAGAGTTTGTCTTGAGAGAGAAGTAAGAGGGAGAGAGAAGGGGGGAAAAATATGACACTTCTTTTGTTTGGTTGAGAAAAGGTATATCAAATAAAGAAAGAAGTAGACGAGACCCACATAGTTTTGGTTTCTTCGCTCAAGTGCGGAGAAAGGCTTGTGACAGAAGTAATTAAGTTTATTTTTTCAAATATACCTTATTCATTTATTACTTCGATGTCTCTCTCGCCTTTCTCTATAATACCTCTGTCAATTTTGTAATCTACTCCTAATGGCTCTCCCATCGCAAAATTGGTGAGGAAGAGAAACATTTGACACTCTTGGTACTCTGTTCATGCTAGAGGAAGTTGGTATTATTTCAAAGAGACACAAATGTTTGTGTGGGAGATTCGATCCATGAAGGTATCATGTCATTGGAAGGTTGAGACAGTCAGGATGTCGAGAAAAGAGGAATGATATTTTGACTACAAATTTTAAACAACTTTTAGTGACAACATTTTTTCTCTCTTTTTATTAGATAATAACAATAAAGAGAGAAAAGAAAAGAAAGAGAATAAAAGTACAATGAAAATATAAGAGTGAGTTGTCATAAAAGTTGCTTAGAAATGATTGTTCAAATGTCAATTTTCTTGTAAAAATGGTTTGTCTTCGTTGTTGCATTGTTAGCATTTTGATTGACTTAATAATAGTTCTATTAAAAATTACTATCAAACTATATATTATATTTTTTCTAGTTTAAAGGCACTATTGTCATTTTCAAAATTAACTACGGCTTTCTCTTCTCACACTCTGTCTCATTTCTTGATCTCTTCTCACTATCTTCGTACTACTAAGAAAAACAATAATGAACTAAGAAGACACTAAAAAGCTCGTATTGAAACATGTAGTTCCTCACGATGACCAGTTATACTAAAGTGAATATTAATGTAATGCACATTTAGAATCAATGTAAGTTTGACAAGATTACAATAATACCTTGATTTTGTTGAGGTGACAACTAGGGTACCCATGGAAGAATGGTGGGTAATTTACCTCAACCAATGAACATTCATATTTTTATGTGGTATCCATGAACTATTTTGACTCCACCAATAAATTGCTCATTTTCATTAGTTGGTGGGTAAGTTATCCACATTTTTCAAAGGTAATCTAGAAAAAACCTTTTGGGTTGAAGCACGTTTTAATTTTTTTCAAAGTTACAATGTCTTGTCGTAATTTTTCAAAACCGCCGCAGATCCAAACATTTGTATAGATTGTGCAAATATTTCTTTACAATTCGTGTAATTATTGTTGGTCACCAAATTTAGTTGCGGAGTACTACTCCAGTTTTACACAAAAGTAAAAAAAAACGAAGGCAAATTCATTCGTGTGTGTATAATCGGTTAAAATAAAGAAAGACACGACATTGCGTAGCATACAGACAAATATAAGAAACATCACAACAAGACACTGCTTTTGGATCATAATCAGTGGATTCGTTATGAAACTTTTAATGCCTTTTTTTTATGAGCATTTACTATACTCTTTAGGGTATGACATCTTAGTGTAAACTCATAAGTAGATAGTGTTTCGTGTTGACAAGGAAGGCGACAATGCCTCTACAAACATACTAAAGCTTTTAAGCCAGACTGATTATTCATGGAGGGATATTCAATGGTTGTCAATCATTCCACTTTGTTGATTATTTTGTCTTTGAACACCACTAGTTTGTATTTGAGTGGTACAAATAGTTGGCTGTCCCTTCACGGTTACTTGTTTTCTTGTTATGAGTTGGCTCATAATATGGTATCATTGTTGATCAACGTTCCATTTTTTTACTCTATCTCTCTCTATCGAGACATACAATCAATTGTCACTACCTCGAGGTTTTGAGAAGGTTCCAATGTATTAACAAAAAATGTAATTTTATTAGACACTATGCTTTTTCCAAGACTTTGAAGGAACATATTTTTTTCATATGCCAAATGATACATTTAGTAGATCATGAACGTTGTACTCAGTTGTTCAAACTCAGTTATGAGAATTTCTTGCCATTGATAAAGTTTAACAAGTTTGATTTACCGTCATTATATATTTCTAAGATTGGTGTTACACTCATGGTGGCAAGTGACGGTGATGAAGAGGATGATGGACTTGTCTATAATAGCAAAGACAATAGTGTGGAGAGAATTGGAATGACCAGCAATATAAATTAGTCGTAAGTTGTGGTTTACTTGAGAGTTTGGTTTCGCTTCATTAATTGTTTTTTTGATTTTGTTGCGTAAGTAGTTTTCTCTGTTTTGGATATGCGAAGTGGTATAACGGCTCAAGCATTCTGAGTGGTAGCGGTTTTATGGTAATGGGTCATCAAAAGGTGCTCAGACATGGCGAGTTAATGTCACCCTTCATAACTTATGAGTATTTGGTGGTTTTAGATGTAGTTTGATTGTTGCTAATAATCATTATTAATTAATTTTAAACAAACTTATGGTGTGTCAATGTTATTGATTTCATTTTGTTTTAGTTTATCTAAGCCACTTACAAGTTTGGTCGATTAAGACTTTGTATGGTGTTATTGTAAAAGAAGAACACAGTTAATATATCATTCATTTAAAATTAAAAAACCATTTTGAATATTAGATAAATCAGACATAAATGATTTTTTCTCTCTCGTTCTCATGAATTCAACACAACTTTTTGAGTCATACAATTTAAAGGTTAATTGCTTAAATTGACCATGTAAAGTACGCGATGTCTGAAAAATGACTACGTAAAATAAAAAATACATATTTTAACCATGTAATTTGAGATGTTTATAGTTTTTCACCCTATAACATACACATGGTCCAAAAAAGTGATCTAAAGATTGAATTTTTTCATATATCTTTAGGATGTTAAAACATGGTTTTGCACAAAAGAACTAGATTTTTTTTCCGAATAGGGATGAACTTATCATAATTTTTTATACCCATAATTATGAATTTCTTAAACAATTCATAATTAATTCGTATCTCGTTTAAAAACTTCAAAATTTCATGGTGAAGGTTTTTATGATGTTTTAACTATGCCTACAAAACTAGAGAACAAAATTTGACCCGTAAGTAAATGTTTACTCTGAACAAAATTGCAATTTCGCACGTTTTGGTTGAAAAATAAAATTAAATTGAAGCGTCTTTGAAATGCTACGAAACTTTGCAGATCCTTTTTATGCATTTATATAGATGTTAATGCAAACAATCAACTCAAAATTCGAATTCTAGGTTGAGGTTTTCGTTGTTTTGTTTTTTGAGTTTTTGTCGCTTTAAAAATTCATAATTAATTCATCATTAATTGAAAAATTCAAATTTTTCTGTGTAAAGTCATATTTTAACGCCCTAAACATGTCTGAAAAAATCATGAAAAAGTTCAACCTCTAAGTAGCTTTTTTGGACTTCAACAATATTAGAGGGTCAAAAAATAATAAGATTATCAAATTACAGGGTTAAAATATGTGTTTTTTATTTTACAGAATCATTTTTCAGATTTCACATATATTACAAGGTCGATTTCAATAATTAACCCTACATTTTAATCACAAACAACGCCATCAACTACAAGCACGAATGACCAATGTATGTTGCAAATAATATATATATAAAATTCATGTATTAAATATGAATCTCTTAATAATGCATTTCAATCGCATCCACCACCATCAACTACATGCACAGACCACCAATATATTTTTCATACAATACACATTTTCTTCATTCTTCGTGTGTTATATATGACTCTTTGATTCATGCGTGTCATATGAGAATAAATATTTTAAAAATGGTCAATACAATTCAAACTCTCCTTCTTTTGTTTCCATCAATTTCAATTAATATCAAAGATCTGATGATCATTGGACTATTAAATGTTTTGAGTTTTTGTCAATTTATCACATATTTCAAACGTTTTTAAAAAATACTCTTAAACATTGGATTGAGTGAGAAAAACAGCATTTTGTTTTAAAAAATATTTTATTTTCAAAGAAATTTTCTTACTTTAATTTCTTGAATCATTTTTCGATGATATATTGAGTTGTAGAGTTATTCACCAAGCTCGTGAAAAAATGCTTATAGAGAAAACAAAATATTGGAATAGAGATATATACTATGTTTTACGTTAACAAACTATCAAGTTCTTAATCATTATATGAACGTCGTGATGTCTACTGATGTGGTGTAGAGTGATATTTCAAAATATTATTTGCTGTAATATATGTGAAAATTTTATCTAGTTTTAACTATCTATATATATATATATATATATATATATATATATATTTTGGTCTAGTAATTTTCTATATTTTATTTCTGTCAAAAAGATGTTATTTTTTTTCAAAATTTTACGAATGTATCCTTAAGATTATCTAATGAAATTTTGTCATTATTGAATCTATATTAAAAGGAATATTTATTAAAGAAGAGAAAACATGATATCAAAATCAAATTTATCTTGTGGTGATACTAAATTTTGATATGCATAAAAGATTGGAAGTAGTTTGAATCTTGTGAAAAGATATTCAAATAAGTCTAAGAAAAATCACAGCAAACAATACAATGTAATATCAACAACTATTTTTTTCAAAGCTTCTCTCCCTCAATAAACAATTAAATTTATTACTTTTGTTGCTATGGAATGACACAGAAACTAAATAATTTAAATTCTACTAATAAAATAGGCATTACAATATTTAATATTGTTGTGGATTGATACACAACTTAGTTGAAACAATTAACAAATAGAAGTATTTCAGGAACTTGCAAAACCCAGGTGAATGGCTACTCTATTGTTTAACAAACAAAAAACAGGCGGCCAGACAGTCGTGAGAACTATCCATGTTTGAGTTTTCGACACCAACAGAAAACAAGCCACGAACAGAGTGTCCGTTGATCAGAACAGACGCGAATGGTGGTCGAACCATACACCAACGCGTTATAGAAACTCATATGCCAAACCGCCGAAAAATATGAAAACATGCCGCACTGCTTGCAGATCTGACAATTAAAAGGTGGTGTAGAGGACAAAGGTACTTGTCGCACCACCGCAGCCGAATCTACATCTCGCCGGAGCTATTTGAAAAAAAAAGGGAGGAGGAAGGAGAACGGTGGAAAGCTTTGAGAGAAAGAAAGACAATACGTGAAGAATGGAAACGGTGGCTGAGAGCGTCAAATACAGAGATGTAAAATATGAAAGTTCACAAATGTATACGAGATCTAAACATGCCACCTCATCGATCCAAATAGACCAGAGAGTGTGACATTTACCACTGATTCTCCGTTGATACTACTCCCCCCGTCCCGCAATAGACGACCCATTTGAAAATGTGAAATTTTGACCTAACTTACTGTGACCATATTTTTCTATTAATATACAAAGATAAATAATATCATATAAGATATCGTTAAATTTGTCTCGATGAGTATTTTCAAAATATCAAATTTTCATAATTTTTTCTTATATATTATTTAAGATATTTAAGCTCAAAATTATGCATTCACATGCGTAATAAGATCAACTGTGTCAAGTATTAAGGGACAAGTAGAGCTGTCAAAATGGGCGGCCTGGCCCGGTCGGGCAACGGGCTTTTTAGAACCGGGCTGAAAAGCCCGGTTTGAATATGGGCTGGAAAAATGGGGCTTGAGCCCGACCCTATACGGGCTCCCGGGCTAACGGGCCAGCCTTGGCCCGTATTATTATTATTTTTTTGAAAAAGCAAAAAAATAATTTTATTAAAATAAATGGCATCACAAACCATAAGAAATGCTGAACAGATACAAGAAACAAAACTGTACAAAAACAGTGACAGGATAAACCCCTCAAAAAGCCTCTAGCAACACTAACAGAAAGAAAAAAACACCTAATATCAAAGAATAAAGCAAGAATGAATGTAGAAGCATAAAAACATGACCACTTAATTAAGTAATATAAGGTATGCATAAATATAACTTAACTATTTGATTGTTTATTTTTTTCATAAGCAAATTTCAAAAAGAATAAACAGTTTACTAACTAATGTATGTAACTATTTTTTATAAACAATATGCATAAGTGAATATTTATTTATTTAATCTTAAGAATGAAGTTCAGAATAAATGGAATTTCATCATAACAGAACACTAATGAAAACAATTTAGAACTTATTTAACAGAATGTTCAAAGCAACAGTGGTGTAAAAAAAATAAACTCAGAAGGGGAACAATATAACAGATAGCAGCTGATGTAAAAATTTAAAAACAATAAAAAAAAAAAAACCCACTTGGGCTATCCAGTAAGTAACACACAAAGACAACACACAAAAAAAACCACTTGAATTTTTGGCGGGCTGCCCGTAGTCCTAACGGGTTACGGGCTTTTACGGCTGGGCTTTAGCCCAGGAAAAATCCGGGTTCCAATTTTTCAGCCCAAACCCTGCGTTTTATTCGGGCTTTCGGACCGGCCCATATGGCTCGTCCCGTTTTGACAGCTCTAGGGACGAGGGAGTATTGTCTTAACGTTAAATCAATATTATTGATAATTCCTGTTTTCTTAATTGATTTATGTTGTTTAGGTCATTTGTAAGTTTGGTCGATTAAGATTCTGTATGGTTTTATTGAAAAAAATAACAATTAATATCATAAATTTGAAATTTAAAAAATACTTTACATATTAAATAAACAATACACAATTAATTTTCATAAAAAGAAGAGTCTTGCTAACCATGCCCATGACACTAGTTAAAAGAACTAAAAATAGAAAGAACAATTAAGTTTTACATCGCAAAAAACAATTTTCCAATTTTCAAAAAGTAAAATTCACAAATTTTAAGACTCCGTATTATATTATAAGCATTCAAAAATATATTTTGGTTTTATTATAAGTTTTACAACAATGCATCATTACTGATTTTTTTACCACATCCTTTACCATTTATCACTCTATCATCATTTTTATTTCCAATACAACATTAACTATATTTCTCAATGAGATGTGTTATTCAAAGAACAATTTATGTGACAACCACACATTTACAACGAAAAATAAATATTGACACGAAAACCAAAACAATAGAATCTATATCTATATTATATATAAAGAAAGTAACCTTTTTCAACTCTTTTGAGTTGACTTTTCCCCTTTTCAAAAACGCCCTTAATTTTCAATACAAATAACGCATGTAACAAATGGATAGGAATAAATTTAAATATTAAAAAAATGACAAAAATGATATGAGTATATATATATGGCCAATTTTTATTTCTTTATCTTTTAAAAAGTGTAACAAACTAAATGAGTATGTTTATACTTACTTTTTTATTATCTTAATTACACTCTTAAACAACTTTTTTCTATAATAAAGATTGTTGTTAGTGTTATTGAAATAGTTAATCATGGTTACTTTATTTATTATAATTTGAAAGCAAAAATCATTTATATTCTTACTTTTAATCAAAAGAATTTTTTTATAAAAATACCGTTCATACTTTTCAAATATTAGCGCAATAAAAAGAGTGAAAAGACAAACACGTGAATGTCATTCTTTTTGCGAGAAAATAAAAATCTAATATAAATAAAAGAAAAAATTATCACAAAAGTTGTCAAAAAAATGACTATACAAATATTCTTTCTCTTTCTTGATACACATGTGAAAATGACTTATAAAGTTATAATAAAATAAAGATAGAGGTCCCGTGAGCCTAACTCAGTTGGCAGAGATATTGTATAATTTATGGAGGGGCTGGGGTTCGAACTCCGATCACCCCACTTCTCCACGTTTAATTGTGTGAGTTTTGACCACTAGGCTACTAGATAAAAAAAGAGTAATGATATTTATACAACTTTCTCTCTCATACCGACATTACTACTCATAAAAAAAAAAGACAAATGATATTTGTCCAACCATTATATGACAAGTTTTAGACAACTTTCTCTCTCATACTCACATGACATTCTTATTCTCTCTCTTTCTTTTTCTCTTTCCATTGTTTTTGACCAATAAAAAGAGAGAAAAACAAGGTTGTCACCAAAGTTGTTGTCATCAATTGAACGTACAAATATCACTACACAAAAAACAAACATAGATGATTTTTTTTTCTTTTCAAAAAACAAATTTTCCTAAAAAAAGAAATTAAAACAAAGGACAGAAAGTAAACGGAGACAAATCGAGATAGGTTCATAGGAGTTCACAACATCGAACAGGAAGTTGTGTTGTGTTTCTGTTGAGTTAAGGAAGCACCTCGTGTAGACTTGAACGAACACACCATTCGTATTCACAATCTAACTCATCGTACTTTGTCTGTCGCCAACACCGTCATGTCTGACGCTTATTGGAGATACGCCGAATCTCAGCAGCACGCTCCCTCTACCATCCCCGGCAAACGTCCCCGTACCGATTACGGTATTCAATTTCTTCTTCCATTTTTACCCTTCATTTTTTTTTTTTTTTCCAATTTAGGGTTTCTACTTCCCATATTTATCATTTTTCATTCGCTAGGTTTTCTTATCGAAATTTACATAATTTTCCCCTTTTCAATCTCGGGATTTCCAAATCGTGCGTTTAAACCATTGAGCTTTCCCAATCGTGATTTTCACTGTTCCGATTTTCTCTGTATGAGGACTGAATCCATCCCAACTTTTTTAAATAATTTACAATCTTTTACCTTTTATATACGTATTGGGAATCTCACGTTGTTCCTAGTTATAGGTATTTGTATTCCGGATGTTGGTTGTTTTGTATACATGTTTAAGAATTCTTGATCTGTGTTAATGTTTTAATTTTAGCGCTGTTTGGTGTACCCTTTTTTTTTTTAACTTGGATACGCTGTCACTATCATATTGTGCATTCATATAAATAAGGAATGTAACAAGTAAATACAGTTTGCCTAAAATGAAAATGCAATTGTCAAACTTAATTTGGGTTTATACACTTCAATGAAAATTATCAGTATTATTATTGTTTTTTGTTTCTGTCTGTTTTAAGAAGTGCCTAATTATGCCTGGGATCGGGATTATGGCGTCAAAGTTACCTTAACTCTCAACTCTTATAAGCTATCACATGGATCTTATGTTTCGCATGGTGCCATGTGTAATTTTTTCTCTAAAAAACACAAAGCAAAAAGACATGTTTCTCTCTTGACTCCTCTGCCACGCCACTGCCCTAGGTAAAACCAAACCTCCATGATTAACTCTGAGCATCATTGTCTTTCTTGACTACCGCCGCCATCTTGTCTCGACTAATCCAAATTTGTATGCACCATGTCTGTAGACTCCGACCATTCAAGATCATAAGCTTTGTGGTTACATCACGACACTTCACAAATTTTTAGAGTTTTAAATTTCTCGCTGAAAAATATTTGTGTTGTTCAAGAGAGAGGCACCACAGAACAACATATGACTATGTTGTCATGTAAATGTTAATTTTGGAAATTGTACTTCAAAATGTAAAAGATTAGAATTAGAATATAACTGTTTAATTGGTGGAACTATGTAATGCATATGCTGGTTTGAATTTTACAGCATACACCAATTGTGATGCTGCTTGTAAATAAAAAATGACGCCGAAGAGATTAATATGGTGGTGAAAATAGCTTTTTAAATGGGGTTTATTTATGTATTTGTTAAAACATAGCACATATGGGTCAGTGACGGTGGAGGCACAGGCAGGTAAATCGGTAAGAGAGGTGTGGTTGTGGTGGTGGTCGGAGTCGATAATGGTTCTCTAATGGCAGATGTATGGCAGAGGAAGAAGATGGAATTTGTGGGTCATATTTCTTTTGTTTTTTTAATTTTTTAAAAATTAAAAGGTAAAGCCAGATGGCACAATATGAAGCATAAGATCAATCTGGAGGTTTATGAGTTGAAAGTTAGGGTATCTTCGGCGCCACAAAGTTAGAGAATCCGGATCCTTATGTTTTGGTAGTGGAAATTCATCTGTATGCCTTTTATTGTGCTAGCTATTTTTTGGACGCTGAATTTTGTGATGTGTTTTTTTTCTTTCAATTAATAGCTTTTACTATTTGAATAAAATCATTGACTTGAAGTTATTGCAAATTGCAATCATATTTTTCACTATTTTCTGGACTCATTCCTCAATTCAACAACATGCCCTGGCATCTTTGTTTCTGTCTTTTCACAGCTTCTAAGCTCTATCTGATTTATCATTTGCAATTTAACCATAGAATGCATTTGAATAAATATATTAATCTGACATCTGTATGATATGTACTTTATTGCTCTATGCCATTTTCTATAAAAGGTGGTATGGTCTATAAGTATTAACCACACATTATTAATTGATAGTCATTAGTACGTAGGAAAAATGTAACAGTTCTGATCTATCTAAAGCAGTGGTGGACTTATATTTCTTTGGAGTAAACTCTACATGATTCATGGCTATTAAATAAACAAATAAGATTTGATGTGGGCAATCTATTGGTTTATGGAATACTGAAAATGTTTTCTTTATTTTTTAGTTTATTATTTTCTAAGTTTTATTTTAACTTTTACTGTATTACATTCTAAGATACTCCCATATATCTAGTTTGAACAGTTGAAAACTGCTTAAAATATCAAATTTTCAAGAAATGAAAACCATGTAAGAGTATTTCATTAATATATTTGGGTCAATTGTGAAACCATTTTTATGGATCTGTGTTGATACATTAACAATCAAACTATTCTTAAGTTTACAAATTTGATGCATGTGATAATGGATTTGAACCAGTTGAAGAGTTGGGAATCAGTTGAACACTAGTCACAAGCTGATTCTCAACTTTTCTAATGTTGCAATCAATGAGATTGAAAGTAATATAGTTGGTATCAGGTTAACTTTGGGATTACTAACTTTTCTAATGTTGCAATCAATGAGATTGAAAGTAATATAGTTGGTATCAGGTTAACTTTGGGATTACTCTTTGGTAACCACGTTAATGTTTAGCAAAAACAAGCTTTCAGGGTATCTATATCTAACCATACCCAAAATTTGCAAAAGTGCAATTTTTTTTTTTAAAGTTAGAGGGCCAAAATTGCTATTTTTGTATTGCGTTTTGTATAGTTAGGGGGCCAAAAGTGCAAAGTTTTTTGTTGAGGGGCTAAATTGGCTAAAATCGCAACTTTTGCAAAGTTAGGGGGCCCAAAAGTTCATTTAAGCCTATTATTTTTTACTGTTGAAAACATTGTCTAACATAATGCTACCAGGAATCATTCATCACATCTCATACTAAATTAAATTGAAAAGCAACTAAAATTGCCAGTTATCATAACTGATTTACGAGAATAAAGACATGACAATTTGTTGGACTTAAACATAGAAATAGACTGCAGGGCGCAAACAGTGTTGACGCCCCTCTGCTGATTTGGAAGAGTTTTCTCTATGTTAAAGAGTCCCACATTGGATAAGAGATGACCTGAACATGTATTTATAAATGGGGCAATCCTCACCTCACAATCCGGTTTTGTGGGGTTGTTAGGCCCAACCACAAATTCTAAGACTCTAAATGGTTTTTTCCCTATTTATTTTTCAAACTTACCCTCATATACATCCTTAAGCCTAGATCTGTCTAACTTTTAGGCAAATCTTTCATTTGGTGATATATAATTCAACAATGATTAAACAGCCAAGTCATACAGTTTCAAATTCATAATTATGGTATCGTTTGGCTTATATCTCAATTAATTAATCTACATTCATCATGCAAATGATTCCTTTCTTCAATCTTTCTCTTCTCATTAATTTCAATGTTGCTTAATTTTGAAGATGTCTCGGGCGTTCATAACTTGGCAAATTACTTTCCCCATGACGATGATAGAGGAAGGCTCCAAGTAATTAGAGATACCGAATCCCTTGATGCATCCTATGAGCGTTACCTCCGTAATGCGGTATTAATTATTTTTCCTGTCCTTAAATGACCAATTATCTGTTCTTGTTTTCTATAGCCCTATTCGGTATGTTGATTTTTTTAGGCCACTAGGATCTATTTTTTTATCTTTCCGTTGCTATGTATATGAATACTGATAAGATACAAAATTAATTAAGTGCATTTTTAATCCTTAGACTCATGCTCAAATTATTTCCATTAAGTAATGTTTTAGCTCTAAAGTTCTCTCTCGGAGATTTCGAGGGCTCACGGTAAAAATTGAAACGCCCTTTCTTTTTCTTTAAAGAAGATTTTAGAAAAAATGCGGGATTACATTGTGCATGCGAGATTTTAAAATCTTCCTTTTTCTGAATTTCCATCCATTCACTCTGAGCATGTGATGGGATAACTTATGCAACTGGACTGGACACCTGTTTAATCTAGGTTCGTCACACTGTGACGAATATGGCATGTAAACAAGCCTATATGTTTTAGGTTAACTTATTGTATATGTTGCTGCAGATTTCATCTCATGGTTCGGGACAGTCTACTAGAACCATTGACGGGGGAGTTCCCAGTCATTCTATTGATGATTCTCATGTCACAAGTATGGGGGGAGTTGACCGAAGAACAAATGTAAAAGACCAAATCCTGGAATTAAGTGGTGGAAGGCCTGACCATTTGCTTCCACCTGGTGCTACCAATACACTATTTGTGGAGGGTTTACCTTCCAACTGCACAAGACGCGAAGTAGCCCGTATCCTTTCATCTGGTTACCCTTAGTCTATTGTTTTTCATTGTTGATTCCTCTTCCTTAAGGCCTTAACACACTGTATAGATATTTTTCGTCCTTTTGTTGGCTACAAAGAAGTTAGACTTGTCAGCAAGGAATCAAGACAGGTAAGTTAAATTAAAAAGAATAAAAATTATATTATTTGCATTGATTGATTTTTGACTGGGATTATGTGCAGCCTGGGGGTGATCCACTGTTGCTTTGTTTTGTTGATTTTGTAAGTCCGGCTCATGCAGCAACTGCCATGGATGCATTGCATGGTAATATTTCCCTTTCTTTTATCCTTGTAACAACAACCTCATACATTTTTCCACGGCAGTGTGTTCAATTTCTTTATTCCCTTAATGAGCTGATTTTAGTGAAATTGCTGTAGAATATTTTTTCCTGGTATGTCCTGTCGTGGAGTTGGTAATAACAGTGTATTTTGGTAATTTATGATCAATCTTCCTCTCATGGCACTGCATCAAGAGCGTGGAATTACTCTTAGGTAACTGATAAGAGATGCATAATTGGTTTTAGTAATAGATAAAACTGACTGTCTGACTGGAGCGTGTACAGTGGAAATGATATAAAGAAATTATGGCAAGGATATATATATTTTTTTGAAAATTTATGGCAAGGATACTAGGCAAGCATCCAGATAAGAGTGGGGAGTACTACTTGGTAGTGTTCGCAATAAACTAAGTAACAGCTCCGTGTTTAACCGTGTGAATATACTTTCTTATCTATCCCAATCATGAATGCCATCCATTTTGATATTTCCAAATTATGGAGGGTGCTCGCTTCCTAGTTTGAGCTATTCATCTGCGCCTGTTTGCTGCACAAAATATGTGGTTTTCCTGACTAATTAAGCCTTCTTTGTTTCGGACTATCACATTTCCAACTATTAGCAGCGTAATCAGCTTTTCATGTCAAGTTATGTTTTAATGCTGCATAGATACTTAAACTATCGTAGAATATATTCTTCAAGTATTCTTCATTTCGACAAATGCCCAAAAGCAGAGACAGTCCAACAATGGGGAACGGAGACTCACTGAAGGTTGCTCACCCTTCTTCCTCTTCCTTCTCTTAACCAACAAGTTTAATCCCTTTCATATTAAGTGAAGGTATCACATGTTCCCCTATGTTGGATACTGGATTTGAACGTTAGCAGATGTATATCAGGTTTATTATGTTTTAAGCTGAGGTAAGGTATAGCACACGTATTATAATATCTGCCTGCTGCCACCCTCTTTGGCTGTCCAGATGTGGTTAGTTTTTCATCGTAAAACAATGAACCTTAATTTTGCAGGTTACAAATTTGACGAGCTTGACCGCAACTCGGTCAATTTACGGTTCCAATTCGCTCGCAACCCTGGGAGGTCAGGTGGCGGGCATCGTGGCAAGCGTTGAATTATGCATTTTACAGGTGATTAATGCTGTCATTTCGATCCGCTCACCCTCTGTTATTAATAGTCAGTGGGTGCTGAACTAAAACTTCAATTTGAATGGTACTCGTGCTTAATCGTAAAACGAAAATTCTATGTAGGAATCGTGCGTATTGGGGAGGTTGTGTTTGTGAGAGGCAAGTGACCAGCCTTGCAAATTGCTTTCGTTAGGAACAAGTTGAACCTTTTGAAATTCGTTTGCTAGGCGCGCTCGCTAGAGATTCAGACTGCGCATTTGTTCTAGAAGATTGTCTAATTTTATTTGATATAAATTTCTCTGAATTGTCTTGTTTGGTACAAGTTTGTTTCTTGAAGGTGTTTTACTGCTCTTGCGAATATCTAAGAGTATGACACATGTTTTCCATACATGTTTGTAGTGAGCATTTTAGATATGTAATATTGTTTATGTTTTCCTAAGATGTTAGATGACTATTAATTGTGGCTAATCATACTAGTAATGTTTCAATAATAGTACTTGCTTTGTCCCAAAACTAACTTACCAAATCTTTTTCCCTCATTTATGTTTTTTTTTATTTTTTTTTATTTTAATCGTTGCCCGCTTGCATTCCATGTCCGTGTAACTTTCTAATTGTCGATAAAATATAATTGTTAGATCGTAGTCAATTTAAAATGTTGGCATATTTGCTTTCCCAATTAAGATTCAGATTTGTGCACATGCAAGCATTCAGTAGATACATTATCGGTCTGATGTGCGATCTATTCTGGATTCCACTGTGGTGGTAGCTTTTTAAGTACAATTCTTTTCCTTTCCAATAATTTTTTTTCTAGCCGCTTTTGAAAACATACCTCATATTGTGGGATGACTTTTGATTCCCGTGTTCCAAGTTGTTAGTGTTGTGTTTGTAGAGCTGATTTATTTGGTGAATTGTGTTTGTGGGACATGAAATATTAGAGACGTCACTGAAGGTTATTGTCGATCTGTTATGATAATACTGTGAGCAATGACTAGCTAATCATAGCCTTCGTATTCAATGATCAGATTAGTGTTGGTTATTACATAATTTATTCCGTGAGACTGCAGTTCGACGTGGCTTGTCAATTTGTAGAGTATTATGTAATATATTAAGTATGCTGTTTGTGGTATGAAGGCTTCAAACATCAAATTTGATTGTTTTTTTTTTTTTTTTTTTAATTTTTTTTTACCAATAAATTTAAATTAATGCATGCTGTGCCTTTTTTCACTTTGCACAATTGTTCACATTGTTCTTCTACCCTACATGAACTTTTCTGAAGTTGCACCACGGTTTACTATGTCGTGAGTCCTATGTTTTGCGGTGTGTGTATAGTCTGATTTCTTCTTCTTTTGTTTTGGATTTAATGATGATTTGTCTGGTTATTGACTGGGCCAATGCCAGATATTTGTGCTTCGTTTATTGTGGTTGGCTTGAGTAAATATATAGGAAATAAACCGAACTCGTAAAGTAAATTAAAAAGTTCTCATAGTAAAAGATTTTGCCGGATAAACACCTTGCTGCTACGAAGTTTACCTTGCCTTTCAGATATTTCAATTGAGCATGCGTTGGTACACACATTGATCCTTTACTCCAAGCCCCAAAAGATTAATGCTCCTCGTTACAAAAACCCAAAAAACGAAACACGACATGATATGGATTGTTGAATCCTCGCAATTATGAAATTGAGTTGTTGTGAAACAATGAATGAGAATGATCTGTGAGTATACTAGAGCGGTGTGGAATGAGTATGCTGCAACGATTTCGTTTGGAAGAATGAAAAGTATTTACTCAAAACATGCTAAGTTGTGCCCACGATAGGGTTTCATCTAAATAACCCAAGCATCAACTTTCTTTCTCAATTATATGGAAAATGAAAAATAATATATAATATACTATAATACATGTTTGACAATAAAGAATGAATAACTACATAATACCAGCATATAAAAGGGAGGCGGGAATTTAAGGGTGGAGATACCTCAACTGGAAAAAACATGAGTTATAAACATAAGTGGATCCATTCACACTAAGAGGCGGGAATTTAAGGGTGGAGATACCTCAACTGGAAAAAACATGAGTTATAAACATAAGTGGATCCATTCACACTAAGAGGAATGCTAGCAACATTCACTTTTCAACACTCTCTAGCACTCACATATTTATTGGATGAAATTAATGTATGTCCCACTACTTTGTGGGTGTTCAATTTTCAAAGTGTAGATCTACAATGATTTAAACCAATAAGAGAGTGAGTATTAGAGAGAGTGTTTAAAAGTGTGTTGCTAGCATAACTCTTCACACGAAACTCTATTTATTATACTCCGGTATACAAAAAACAAACTAATGAGGAATAGATAAAACTTGAGACTTTGCTGTTTATATAGTTGCTCTAGTCAAACTACGAGTAACTGCGTTAGGTTGTCTACAAGATAATTTCATCATCGAGTTTTTTCGGTACAAGTTTGGTTTATGAATAATTCTCCCAAAATCAGAGATAACAAATGAGAGGTTATGGAATTGGTCTACCACCAAATACTACAACGATGATGGAACAAGGTGGCACTATACTTGAAGAAAAAGTCAGAAAAATTTGTGAAGACAAGGATAACCTGATCAATTGAATCCTGAAATCCAGTTTGTGAGTCCTCAAAGAGAAATGAAGTGTCGAGGATGAGTGAGAGGGAAATGATGAGATATAGAACCATAAAGGGCAACATGGATGACAATTTGGGAGTGCAGCAGCAGAGGATCCAAATCCGACATGGCGAACATGAGGATTCCAAATGATCGACCAATCATTAGAAACAATAAGCCTAGTTGTATCAAATAGAGTATTTGTATCTAGATATCTAGATAGTGAACAAAAAAGAGATATGTATAGTTTGTTAAAATTTGAAAGTCACAAACATGTATACTTGTAATTTTATTGAAAATGAATTATTATTTTTTCGGATTAAATGTGAGGTGCATAACATATTTTTCAGGAGGCCACACTTTTCATCATAGTAATATTATTGCCAAAACATGTTGAACTACAGAGGTCTGATGAGGCCCGAGACATTGGTGTTAGTATAATCACACCTAAAAAGAAAATAAGTTTAATCGTTATAAAAAAACCGAAGCCAAAATTTCACAAAAATACGATTTATAATTGACATGTGTTAAAATGGTAGTTTTACACCCAACTATAACTCATAGCTAGGCACCAAACCAACAAGTATTGGTCCAAGACCACGATTTATCAAACATCAATTGATTTTTGAGGGCTACTACTCTCTTAAGTTCTATATATAAATGAAAGTTTGAGTCAAAAAAAATTGGTGCATTTAAATTAAATTTTAGACTAAATTCATCAATTTTTGTTGATTCGAACTTTTCTTATATATAAGATCGGAAGTAGTAGTGCTTACCATAAGGAAAAATAATCCTAAGGATGATTTAAAAAAAAAAGAAAAGTAATTGTCAATTTTTTTGGCATTACGTTGTGTTTCTTTGTTGATTATTGCATTATGTTGTTTGAATGCCTGCTCTTCATCATTTAGAGTCAAAATCTTATATCTATGCCATTATATGAAGACTACTCCAAAGTTAACTACAACTAAAATACTTTTTGGTCGGACCTTTTCAAGGACAAATTTACACTTAGAAACTCAAATATTTTTCAAATATAAATTAAAATTCAAATCTCCACTACAAATATAAGGAATTAGAAAACTAACTACCTATTTTAGTTGAACTATTATTGTTACATTTGTTTTCAAAACATTTTTTTTGGGTAGATTAAAAAAAAAAAAAAAACTAGGAACAAGGCTCAAGCCTCAACACAATCTCCAACTCTTGCGTGGAGGTATTTGTCAAAACCAGGCACTTAGTCTTGAAGAGCACTCAAACTTGGCAAAGAAATTTGCACAATAGTTTGCCTCTCTAAACACATGTTAAAAATAAATATTATGAATGTGTTTAAACTAAAAATCTTCACCAACAAAACAATCCGTCTAATTACATATAAATTGAAATACAATAAAATAAAGATTTTTGGAGCACATTCATAATATTAATTTTCCAACATGTACTTAGATGTGCTAAGAAAATTGAAATAAATGAATAGTTTTCCTCCTCCAAGCACATAGGAAATAGAGGATATAAGACTGGCTTTTTATTATTCTATTTATAAAATTAAACAAATTTTTCTAGAATAATGTTATATCGTTGGTTTATTAAAAAAATATAAGAATTTATGTTTTTTTTAAAGAAAGAATAAGAATTTATGTTATATTTGCTAAATTATTTATATTGGTACTATTGAAAAAAAATAAGTATATTTTATTACAATATAAAAGTATATTTTATTTTCTAAAATAAAGTATATTTTGTTACAATATAAGAGTGCAAAATATTTATATCTATAATTTTAATCAAAATCAAAATTGTATAAAACTGTTTGTAACAATGGTATATATAAACTTCAAATACGTGATCACTTGATTAAGATCATGTGCTTTTAGTGTTTATCCCATTTTGATCGGGAATTTGAGAATAAAAAACAAAAAACAAAAATCAAATTTAAAAGAAATAAGGAGAAATTTGTTTTGACTCTCAAAGAAAAAAGCATTTAATGCGAGTGGATCTTACTCAAAAAGATATAAGTTTGTTACTAAATACTAGTAAAAGAGTATCCGAAGACTAAGGATGGGAGTGGATATAAAAGCTATAAAAGCATCATAACTTCATAAGAAAAATAACAAATAGAGAACAGTGAGAGAAAAATCGCAAAGGAGCAAGCAGCGTCGAAGAGAGTGATCACTCTGATATCTATCCTCTTGAAAGGTAAGTCCTCTTAAAACTATTGCATGCATTACTCACTCATTAATCCATGATTATGATATCAATGTCTTCTCTTTTTTGTTTAAGTTTTCTTTCACTTTTCACTCATTAAACTATTTCATCATATCGAATATTAATCTGTTTGAATCCGAATTATGTATGGAACGCATAGGTTACATCAGTTATTTTTTCAACATATATTCAAAGTTGTTGGAGTTGGCTTGTAGGGTCCATGATGCGATGAGTTTTGTGTTTATGTTTTAGAAAATGTTTTACTTTTATCAGAATGCTCTTTTTTCTTAAATATTGAACATGGCGATGGTGATAAATTACTTTTAAAAAAATAAAAATCGAAAGAGACTCGTTTTTTGTTTGTTTTGTGGTGTCCGAGGTTCACTTTGCTTGTATTATGCATTGTTCATAACAACTGAGCTGAGCTCATGAGTACGAAAGAGACTCTTTTTAGTTTTACTTGAATATATTTTAAGATTAGGTTGAAAAGAAATTAAAAAAAATCAAAATTTAAAAACATCCTTTGACCTAATTTGAAAGGAACAACCAACTAACTCATATTTATGTTTGCCTAAAAAAAGGCAATATTTATGTTCGCTAGGTTTTTACGATTAAGTTTGCAGCCCCTATCTATTTATAGTATCCCTATTTTTATTGACAAAATAAAACAAAACTTTGGTTAAACAAATTTGATAGCGGCTCCCATAACTTGTAGGTAAACACACTGAAGTTTGCTTGGTGTATATATACCATCATCCAATTCTTTAATATCATATTATATTTTTCTATTAGTTTATTTAAAGTTAAAATCAAATTTTGCTTAAAAGGTATCTAAATTTTGCTCCTAGTAAAGTCAACTTTGCCGAATTCATAGTCCTTTGTTTCTATTTTTAGTTAAAAAAAACGTCATGTTCTTTAATATGCCAGCTCCATACTGTCTCCTTATTTATTTACATGTATGCATAAGGGTTGACTTCACTTTCATATATAATATACTTTTTTATTTGATTTGATGATTTTGTTTTTGTGCAACAGAAGGATAGGATATCATTGCTATGGCCTCACCGGTTGAGTTTGAATCAACCAAGGGTGTTATAGGGGAGGTGAATGAGAATGAAGAGAGTCCTGTGAAAGAAGTTGAACTCACTGTTCCCAAAACTGATGACCCCACATTACCTATTGCCACATTCAGAATGTGGGTTCTGGGGATTCTTTCATGTGTGCTTCTGTCCTTTGTGAATCAGTTCTTTTGGTACAGATCAAATCCTTTGACTGTCACCTCAATTTCTGCTCAGATTGCTGTTGTTCCACTTGGTCATTTCATGGCAAGAGTTTTGCCAACTCGTGTCTTTTTCAAAGATACTTGGTTTGAGTTCTCAATGAATAGAGGGCCATTCAATATTAAGGAGCATGTTCTCATAACCATCTTTGCCAATGCTGGTGCTGGAACCGTTTATGCTACTCATATTTTGAGTGCTGTCAAGCTCATTTACAAAAGGAAACTCACGTTCCTTCCAGCCATACTAGTCATGATCACCACTCAGGTTCTCTTCTATATATAATATTTATAACTATACAATTTTTATACTTTATTTTCTATTGTCTTAATTATGCTTCCCTATTCAATTTTAGATGTTGGGATTTGGTTGGGCGGGACTGTTTAGGAAATTTCTTGTCGAGCCTGCGGAAATGTGGTGGCCTAATAATCTGGTACAGGTCTCATTATTCAGGTCAGTTTTATTCAATTAATGTCTTCTTCAGTAGCAATAACTTGTTCAAAAATGTAACTAAAGCTTGTATGTGAATGCAGTGCTCTGCATGAGAAAGAAAAAAGACCAAAAGGAGCCACAACCCGGACTCAGTTTTTCCTCCTGGTCTTGATCTGTGGATCGGCATACTACGTGTTACCTGGTTATATGTTTTCAATGTTGACATCATTCTCGTGGATCTGTTGGCTAGCTCCCAAGTCTGTCCTTGTTCAACAACTTGGTTCTGGTGCGAAGGGTCTTGGGATTGCATCATTTGGAATTGATTGGTCTACAATTTCTTCTTACCTTGGCAGTCCACTAGCTAGCCCTTGGTTTGCCACAGCTAATATTGCCGCTGGATTCGTTCTCGTTATGTATGTGATGACACCACTTACTTACTGGTTCAATGTCTACAATGCCAAGAAATTTTCACTATTTTCACTCCATTTTTTTAAGGGAAATGGTTCGGTGTATGACGTTTCGTCTATTGTCAACTCTGATTTCCATCTTGATCGGGAGGCTTATGCAAAGAATGGACCTCTACATCTCAGCACATTCTTTGCAATTACTTATGGTCTTGGATTTGCCACACTTCCTGCTACAATTACGCACATTCTTCTCTTCAATGGAAGGTAATCACTTCGTGAATTGTCTTATTCAGATCTGTGTGTTTGAATATGTTAGACTAAGTAAAGATGTAAATTTTTATGTACTTAATATGAAAATCTGCATAGTCCTCCTTACCATCTTCAAATTCTATCGGAAAATATGTGATGTCGTGCAAAATTTTAAATTCATTTACACTTGCCATTTGAACTATGCAGAAAAATTTGGGAGCAAAGTAGAAGTGCCTTTGGAGATGGTAAAAAGATTGACATACATACGAGACTTATGAGGAAGTACAAGTCGGTCCCCATGTGGTGGTTTCTCATCATTCTGGTGGTGAACATAGCTCTTATTATTTTTACTTGTGAGTACTACAAAGAATCACTTCAGTTGCCTTGGTGGGGTGTATTGCTAGCTTGTGCTATTGCTATTCTATTCACGCTTCCAATTGGTATAATATTGGCCACTACAAATCAGGTATCTTATTCTTAACAATTTACTTACAAAGGTAGCTAACTTTATATTTGTGCTAATGAAAATTGGCTAAGATTTCTTTTCTTTCTTTTTAACAGCAACCAGGCTTAAACATTATAACAGAATACATCATTGGATATATGTATCCGGAGCGCCCTGTGGCTAACATGTGCTTTAAGGTGTATGGCTACATTAGCATGTCCCAGGCTCTAACATTTTTGCAAGACTTTAAACTTGGTCACTATATGAAGATTCCACCTAGAACAATGTTCATGGCTCAGGTCAGTTATGACTTATGATTCCTTTCACTTTACATTTACGATTACATATTTTCTTAAATTACTACTAGTGTCGGCCGCATCTGTGTCAGTGCTTTATAGAGTACGAGTTTTTTGTTAAAGAAACTAAATCTGTCGGCATTGTGTGTAGATGGCAGGAACATTCATATCAGTACTTGTCTACACAGTAACTGCTTGGTGGTTGATGGCGACGATCCCTAACCTTTGTGATACTTCCAAACTACCATCTGATAGCCCTTGGACATGCCCACAGGATACTGTCTTCTATGATGCATCAGTTATATGGGGACTTGTTGGACCACGCAGAATCTTTGGAAACCTTGGTGAATATTCAAATGTGAATTGGTTCTTCCTTGGTGGAGCCATTGCACCTTTTCTAGTTTGGCTTGCTCACAAGGCATTCCCAGGACAAACATGGATACGTCAAATTCACATGCCTGTCTTGTTGGGTGCTACATCAATGATGCCTCCGGCAACTGCAGTTAACTTCACTAGTTGGATTATTGTTGCCTTTATCTCAGGGTACATTATATATAAATATAAACAAGATTGGTGGAAGCGGTACAATTATGTTCTGTCCGGTGGTCTTGATGCTGGAACTGCCTTCATGACAATCTTACTGTTTCTTACTTTGGGATCAATTCAGCTTAAGTGGTGGGGAAATGATCTTAAAGGCAGCTGCCCCTTGGCTACTTGTCCTACTGCAAAAGGGATTTTTGTTGAAGGTTGTCCAGTTCTTTGATCCTTTCAAGATTTTGGCCATGCTCGTGTAAATAAGTAGTTAGTCTTAGAATAGCAGCTTTAGAATTTTATGGAAAACCAATGCCTTCTGATAATTGGCTATTTTCATCCGTTTCAGCTTTTGCTTTTTTAGTTTCTGCAATTTCATTGATGCTGTGGATATGCTTTCTTAATTTCTTTAATGGACACAGTTTTTTTATAAGTTAGTATTTTAACTATCTCAATATGATTTTAGATGCCGAGGTATTTTAGTGTGTCTTGGGTTTTTTGTATCAAATAAATGCTTGGATAATTTTCCTTCTTTTTTAATAGAACGCTTAGGTAGTCCTTGAATTAGTTGTCGAGTCTACATAAATTTAAAGCTACAATCTTTTTTTGTTACAATCTTATTAAACTGATCGGTGTAAAAACAAAACTATAAAGGAGAAGTTGTTGGTTTTTAAAGGGATATGAGAGAAAAAGTATTATGGAAATGATATATTAGAAGACAGAAATATGTTTGTAACATCTAGCATACAATTACAAACACTTTCGTGTTCTATAAATAGAACTGAAACATAACTGAAAAACAATTACCAATGTCTCTTAACAAACTTATTAATATCATAACTAAAAATACTAAGCCATACTAAAGTAGTTTCTATAAAGCCCAGTTTTATGGCTTCTTCATTTTCCTGGGTCGATCCTCACAACACGGGCGGTTGGCACAAACCTCTCCTCTTTGACGGCTTCTACTAT
>Ga0315913_1000992_pt1 | contig 29170 bp, 15 predicted proteins | sample MpolsnodulesMG_FD_207736 | JGI IMG/M metagenome (GOLD analysis project Ga0315913, IMG submission 207736) | Medicago polymorpha root nodule microbial communities from Los Angeles, California, United States - small nodules | ecosystem: Host-associated > Plants > Roots > Nodule | place: USA...
TATATGGTTCAGTTTGATTTTGCACATCAGAAGGACTAATATCAACATAAACCGGAAGAATAAGTCTACATTGTTTAAGGTTGTTGTTCTGCTGAAAGTTGTCAACGATATAGGCAAGTACATCCAAGCAAAAGGATGAAAAAACATAGTTCTTAGAAAACACGATAATAGCAATCCTGGACTCTTGGATGACCTTGACAAGCTCCAATGTGATTTCGTTCTCTTTGGAAATCTTTGCAACGAAGGTGTTGATTCTGCTTGCAGTCAGTGCTGCGCAGAGATTGCTTGCGAAACCGGTACTAGTATCCTAACCTAGAAAGCTTATGAACACATCGTAGGAGAAGGAAGTGGAGGAGGATCGTTGATTAGGCATGATAGTTGCAATGAATCATGTTGGAACATTGGTGTGAAGATGGAAAGAAATTGGAAGGTTGGAAAATTAAACACCAATTAAATCAGTGTTATGTGAATTGAAAAAATAGAGTGTGGAGGTCCCACATAAAATAGAACACACATAGTGTTTAAATAGTGGTATTTAATTTTAAATATTTGATAATGATGAAAATAATTATTATTATTATTATTCTTTATTCATGGATATCACTTCTCATAATTTTAGGTTATGGTTGTTGTGATAAGATTGAGAATCCAACTGAATTTTCAATCTTTCCTTCATTAGTTTGTTTCCGCTAATCTTGTGGGTTTGTTTCATTTTGAACTTATCCGATTAGTTTGTTACTTGAGCTGATTTGTGGGTTGCTTAATTTTTAAGTTTACTTAATTTTTAAGTTTCTCTAAATTAGTTACAAACTCTCCCTATAAAAGGAGAGCTTGCCTAGTTCAAAAAACACACCAAAGAGTTTCATTGAGTTGTCGGGAACTCTTTCTCTCTTCTCCCTTTCTTGACTTGTGTTGACGAGTCTTTCTTCTCTTCATCTCCTTTTTCTATCCCTTCGAAATTAAGAGTGTTCTTAAGACCATAGTCCTTTTTTGGTTTAATGTCCCTTCGGAATTAAGAATGGTCTTAAGTTCATAGTCCCTTCGATATTTTTATGTTCTTCGAAATAAATAATAATTTAACGGTTTTCTACAGTGCAGTAGTTAATTGAACAGTTGCAGCTGTGCTGCACAATTTTGGGCAGTGCCACGAAACGTCTTAAAGACAGCGATCTGATCGTGACTCAACCTAATAACAACTTCGGTAGATAATAGAATTTGGAAATCCAAATACAATAGTTTGGAATTCCAAAAACAACAGATCCTTATTTTTCTTTATTCATTTGATGGTTGGGAAATGGCGTTAGTCAATAATGGTCAAGCAACAAGTATTTTAAAATACAAAAGTAAAAGAAGCGCGGTATATGAATACAACAAGCGTCAGAAAGACCAGCAACTTATCCCCACTGTTTGGATGTGCAGTGGAGGCAAAATTCAACGTGATGTTGTGAAGCTAGTATTTAGGCTTCTTAATAAACGCACGTCTTCTCTCTTACTAACGTACAAACAAACATGCCATTAGTAAAAAAAATATATAAACAAAGACTTATAGTTGCATTTTTTACAGACATTTTGTTTTTTAAGGATATTTTTGACAGACATATAGACATAAATGCATTAGAATATTTGATTGATGGTCCGGCTGTAGAATTTATCACATGGAATCGGAGCCTTTCGAGATGGAAATGAATATATTACATAAGTTATAACCACGAGATCAGTAATTTATTTTTTAAATGTATGGCTAATTATTGTGATAATGAAAAAAATTGAATAGCCTGCTGTGAAGTTAATGATAATATTGGGATACTTAAAAGGTTTGACCTTAATTTTGTCTGTATAATAGCTAGTTAGAAAGGTAAAAGAAAAAAGAACAAAGTAACAATTTATCCCCACTCAAATGTCTAATGTATTTTTTATTGTAGAAAGACAGAATGACCAGTAACTTTTTTAAACGGTTAATTACTTCTAGATGGACGAATTTATATTTATAGGGTGCAGTTGATTTATTTTGGTTTCTTAAGTTTAAAGTTATTTTTAGAAATCGTAGTAAGTGTAGAAGAAAATCAACAATTTTAAGATTATTTTAGTTCCGTTAGTTTAAACTTGAAGGAAAATACTATTTCTCTAGAAAAATAGTATCAAGAGTAGTGATCAAAGATATGCAAGCGCTTAAATCGATTTTTTTGTTTTTGTTGTTCTTCATAAAATTTTGTTTAAGAATATTAAGAAATTTTAATAATTGGTATGCCAATATTAACCTCAACCTTGCAATTTTGTTTTCTATTTCGATTTTTTTTTCGAAAATAAAAAAATTCTGGAACTTAATTTTCAAAATTAAAGAGAACAAAAAATAGAAAATATTTTTTGAAAATTAGAAACACAAATTTGATAGAAAAAAAAATATTTTCAAATTTTTTTCGAAATAAAAAAGATTTTTTTTCTTGAAAAAGTAAAAAATTCGGGAAATTAATTTTCATAAATGAAAATAAAACAAAAATTTAGATGATTCTTTTGGAAAAAAAAAATCAGGAAATTTATCTTCAGATTTTTCTTTTCAAACTTAAAAAGTTTTCTTAAAAACATAAAAAAAAAAACATTTTAGAAAATCTGGACATTAATTTTCAGAATTAAAAGAAATCAAAATTTGAATTATTTTTTTAATATTAGAAAATATATCTTCAGATTTTTTTGTCGAAATTAAAAAGTTTTTTATTTTTTTAAAATATTAAATACAATTGGAAATACTCAATATTTGCATGAACCTTTCATATATTTAAACCAAAAAATCATAATAAGAAAAACAAAGGCACAATGCTACACCGCTTCCTTATTCGTGAATTTTTGTATGCAACACATGGAAAAATTACTTAGGACCCAGAAATAAATTGACAACTCCATATCATTGAACATATGGATGAATAAACCAAACTACGCTACAATGCTGACAACACTTCTCATACTTGTTTCACTAAAGAATGTCAACCCACTAACATGTTCCTTACCAAACAACTAGTCAGGTTTTTTAAGATGAATGAATAACTTGACCTCCAATATATTAACCGATATGTTCCCTTTCCTCCCCTACCCCTGGTTGAATATTCGGAGAGACGCACAGCAAAGAGCAGACATCCGAAGATGATGGAAACAAAAACCGACATCCATTTGATGGTTAACATTTGAATTGTAAAGCAACCAAAGAAATAAGCGGTAACACCAATCTCAAACCCAAGCTTAGTATGTTTGTGCAAACTTAAGGACATTATGGTAAACATTACATTTGAAATTACACTCAGTATATGAGGTTTTTCACCCACGGCTTTGTCGTAGAAGAATGAGTACACTGGGATCATGACAAAAACCACAAAGGTTGGGCAAGCTTTTAGCAATTGAAGGTGAGTCCTGCTTTGTTGTGCAAAAGGTGATGCGTGCTTTGCAAACCATATGATGCCTAAGATGATTAAGCACACTACTTCGTAGAAAATGATGCTGAAAGGTTTCCAGCTTCTAGTTAATGGATCGAAAGAAGGGCTCGGAGTATAACATAACAGGCCAACAAAACCTCAAATAAGGGAAACTACCTTCCATGTCGTCTCTGCTTGAAACACCCTATGTCGTCTATGTTGAGAAACATGACTAACTTCGAAATGAGTAGGAGAAACATGATCATGACCACTCTGTGGAGTTCGAGAAACGTCAGGAGCACAATGTGGAGTTTGATAAACGTTAGGAACAAGAGAAACTTCAGGAACCACATCCCAACTCTGCACGATAACAACAATTGGTAATTTCAGTCAGGTTTATAACTTCAAAAAGATAAGTAATTGTGTTTATGTAGAAGATGATTTTAGATGATTGCATGGAAAGAAGCAAATAAGGAAAAAAAACAAAAAGTGCCCAGAGGTTTAAAATTTTGGTTTTTCATTTCTTACTGCAGTGTGTAAAGGAGGAACACCACGAGACATCCTGGAAACATCTTCCAAAATCTCGTCGATAAACTCAGATTTATTATCCCTGCTAAACCAGAGAGGTTAGATCAAATTAAATGTAGTTATTTCAACGATTACATACTTATCTTATTATTACAATCCAAATTTCAAAGTATATGACATACAATACTGCTGAATTGAGGAGTGTTTTGTAAGTTTGAAATCGTGGCACAATTTTTAAGAAAAATCTGGAGAAAGCTACTTACAGAAAATCGCGACACAATTTTGGGATAAGATTGTATTATTGTACTATGTACGAGCTTTATCATGACACAATTATGGGCAATTGTGACACGATTTTGACAAGTTTTAGGCATTATATAAGCATTCACTCTTCGTTTTTTTATGAGAGCTTCAAGAGAGAGAAACTTGAGAAATCAAAGGAAGTAACACTAGGGTTGAATGTCTTTGATGAGAGGATCTATTGGATTGGAAAACATTTGTAAACACCTTGTGTAGTGAGATTTCATTATTGAAAGGATCAAAAGCTTCCTTTTGTGTTTTCTCCTCGGATACATTGTAAGCGTGTTTGACTTGAAAAATGGGTAGAAATTAGGGTTTGTTCTCTGTGAACTTTAAAGCTAATTTCTTGTAATTACCTATTTGTTCCACTCTTATTATAGTGGAGCGGAGAGCTGCTCTCTCCTCCAGAGTAGGTCAAATTGGATAGACAATATTGGTGTGTTGTTTTCTTTCCTTTTCTTTCTTATCTTTGTTGTTTTTATATATTATGCTTGTTGTATTGTTTCACACTTAGTTCTAGGACTGTTTGTTGTTGTTGCTGCTTAAGGATACTTTGCACATAGATTATTACATCCTTTGCTCCACACATCTAAGTTTTATTGATGTGATTATTTGTTCGAATTCACAACAACTACAATTCAAGAAGAACGCAAGCATTGTCATAAAATGTAAACAGTAATAGTAATGATCCAGAGGATTCTTCTTTTACAAAACTAAAACAAAATACTACCTTTGATCAAAACACAAAACTTAAGAAAAGTAGTTGGTGCATTAAATTTGTCAACAATATACACTTTCTTTCCAAAATTATCCTTGAATTATTAAGAGAGATAAATGATTAGTCTTTTCATTCTCTTCTTTTAATTAGGGACATTTTTGCAAAAAGATAATTAATGTGCCTTGTAAATTGAAAATGATCTTATAAAAAGAGACCATTTTTAAATACAAATTCGAGACATATTAATCCCTAACAAAAAATTTACACAGTCAAAACAATCCCTCACCAAGAGACTATTGTGTTCTGATTTTGTAATTCTATGAAGAACTATTTATGGAACTCTTTTTGTTCATGTTGAAAATAATTAAAAGGTAACAAGGTTAGTGGTCAGGAAGGCGTACCCATGTTTGAAATACCAACCGGGTAGTGGCAGAGTTAGGATTATTATAAAGTTTGTGGAAAAAAAAAATTGCAACACATTTATAAGGGTTTATATAAGAAATTGCAAGTAAATAATAAAAAAAATCTAAAGAAATTGCCAAATTTATAGGGGTTTATATAAGAAATTCATAGGGATTTATATAAAAAATTGCAAAAAATTTGGGTCGGAGCCCGGGCGAGTGCCCGAGGTCGCTGGGTCTTAGAACCGCCCATGCAACCGGGAATGTAAGGTAGTTCAAGTAGAGTATGCACTTGACACTTTTGATTGCTCACATATCCAACAAGATATTAGTAAAGGAAAAGAAATGATTGATAGAAAGTTTTGAAACGAAGAAGACAAGAAAAGAGCATTCATGGTGGATGTCATGGATCTCATACCATGTTGAAAAACAAGGTTGAGCCCAACTAAGAGAAATAAATTGAGAGAAAGATGAATTATACGGAATTAATAGACCAAAGAATATGATACAATTACGGTAGGATACACCTTTATATTGTGATCCCAAGTTAACTAACAAAATAAACTTCCATCTAATCATAATTAACTTCTAAGTTCTAACTACCTAAACAAATTCTAACAAATATCTAACTATATCTAACACAAACTTCTTATTTGATGTGCATGTTTCAGATCTACTACTGCCACTACAATGAAGATTCGATCCATATTTATTCCTCTTCTCTTTGTTGGAATGGAACCGGAGAAATTTCAGGATTTCGATTTACGGGAAACCTGAAATATTGAGCCTAGTTTCGAATGCTGCATTTGCTTTGATGTCGTTAAGCTTGTCCAAACTGATCAGGTTTGGATTTGAAATAGGAATATTTGCCTATTTCCTAGGTTGCCTAGCAGTTCAACTGTGGACCATCAATTGGATGCTGATTTCGGTTGCTATAATATTTGGTTGTCCGCTCTTTGTTATGCATTCGTCTTCGCATTCCCAAGAACAGGTTGACAAAGATCAAATTATTGACGAACCTTCAGGTTCTGATCCAGAGGTTGGTAATGTAGGTCAACCAGATGTTGATGTTGGCAACGAAATTAGTCAAGTTATTATTGAGTCATATCCAGATTGCCAACAAGAGGTATCTAGTGAAGGTCAAGATATTCACTGTTCTTCAGATTCCATAACAGAGGCTGCTAGTGGTGGAGGTGATCTACATGTACACATTATACATGAAACAAATTCAATAAGTGTTGCAGCATTGTAGGGGATTGTTTAATCCATATATATATATATATATATGGACAATGGAAATAACAAGACTGGTATTTGGACATAATTTAACAGGGTAAAATACACTTTTTTGTGTTCGAATTCCAACGAGAAAGAAATAATTAATATAAAATTGAAAACTGTATAGCTTGTGCTCGAAGAATGAGGATCTTCTCCATTACCATAATAAGAGTTTTAAAATTTATATTAGAAATGGACCCATCAAATGTCACATTATTGTATTTATATTGCAAAAACTTTTGTAATTGAATAATTTGAGACTTGACAAAAAATAATGGAGAGGGTAAAAAATGGAGAGGATAACACCAGAGATAAAGTTGCATGAATCTATGCAAGTTCAAAATGTATACTGTTGAGACTTAGGCTTTATTTGTTAATAGGGAACGTGAATCTGAATCAAACAGTAACAAGAAAGCTAGAAAATCCTATAAGAAAGATTTAAAGAGATTGAAAAGATAACACCAGAGATTGGAAACAAAGTTCAGATAATTTTTCTTCCACATCTAGGGAATATAATTGAGAGTTTTTACACATCTGGAGCACCATGATTCTCTTTCGAGAATCACTATGAATCCCTCTATCATTAGTCTTACTGTTTCTCGCTCTTTCTCATATCTAATTTTAGTACTCAAGGTTTGAAAATTCATAGTGATGAATTTTCCCTCCCAAGGCTTTATATATAGCCACTAACCAAAGTGTGAGTTAGTTACAACCAACCTAACAAAAGAATTAACTTCTGAGATGGCTTGGAAAGTACTCGATTAGTGAGGCAAAGAGATTAGCTTCACTAATCTTCAAACAAGTCAGATCCCTTAAGTCCATTCAATCATCAGTCAACAATGATCCCTAGCAAATCTAGGCAATTTTATAATTTGCTAAGAGGCATTGGTTTAGTGATCAAATCTGCAGGATTGTCACTAGTTTGAACCTTGACCACATCAATTTTGTTAGAACTTGTGTTGGGGGACTACTGCAAAACTTGAACAAGAAGAAGATGAAAATGAACATGACGAAGAATACACATAAATTCCAAAGTGTGTGTAAACACACTAAGTTTTATCTTTGATTCTCCCACACCAGTTTATGCCAACCGAATGAAAATGTGTCTACTGACGAATCACCTTAGGATGCTTTGGAATCCTTGACATGACTTGCACGCATGCTCACATCAAGCTTATCGATCAATGATAGTTTACAAAATAAAGTTCTGTCAATTTCCCTTGTGCACTAAAATAAAGAAAGAATGATTTATTATTATTATTCTACAGAATTTTGCCTCACAAGAATTTCTCTGCTTCTGTCTTCTAAGTGTCTCTATTTATTAAGATATTTATATCATTTTGGTGAAAAGAAACAACTCTATGGAAGAGTTTCTTCATGAAGAAACCAATGGTTACAATGTTTCAATAGTCAAGTATTACGTCATTTCGTTGAAAGGTCTCTATTTAATCATTGCAACTTCCCAAATTTATATTTTGAAAATTCCTCTAACAAATTTCACCTTTTTTATTAACATCTCTTATGAAATGGTGCCTAATCAATTTGTTTGGTACCTTCTTGATACAGTAAAATTTTGTTCACCTAAATTGCAATTTGACTATCACAATGTATAAAAATTGAATTCTGATTCAAACCAGTTCATCAATTAAACTTTAAACTTTTGATCCAAAAGGTCTTTTTTCACATCTTGCATACAAAACTCAATCACACAAAAGAGCTATCTTGGGAAACTTCCTTATGAGCTACAAATAAATTGGCGACTCCATATTATTGAACATGTGGATCAAAAAATCAAATTAGGCTATAATGCTACAACACTTCTCAAACAATGTTAACGTCAACTTCTGAATGTGAAGATGGATGAATATCTTGACCTCCACTAGCCACCTCCTGTTGGGAATTCAGAGAAGAATGCATAACAAATAGGGGACAACCGTAGATTATGGCAACAAAAATCAACATCTAGTTGACGGTAAACAGTTGAAATGCAAAGCAGCCTAAGAAATATGTGAACATTCCAAACTCAAACTCAAACTTAATCAGTTTCTGCAAGCTTAACGACAGCAAAGCAAACGCAGCGTTTGAAACTATGCTTAGTACTTCAGGTTTACCATCCACAGCTTTGTCGTAGAAGAATGGGTACATAGAGATAGAGATGATAACCAAAACTGCAAAACTCGTGTAACTTTTGAGTTCATACCTTGTGGGAATTGGTATCTTCTTTGCAAACAATATGGTGTATAAGATGGCTAAGGATAACACTGCATAGAGAAAGATCTTGAAATGTTTCCACCTTCCAATTAATCGATTGAAAGAAGGGCTTAGAGCATAACTTAATAGACCAACTACACTTGACATAAGGCTAACTACTCTCCATGTCCTTTCGTCATGAAACACCCTACGTAAAATTTGCAACCTATCTTGAGAAACATCAGCAATCTGTGAAATCTGGGAAGCTTCATGAACCTCATCTATAATCTGGTAACAAGAAGTGGTAATTTCAGTCAAGTTTAGAAATATTTACAAGTTTTCAATTATGAGAAAAACCTCTTCCCTGTGTGTTTACAAGTTTCCTTTTTCCAAAACTTAAATTGAAAAGAAGAAATTCTGTTAACCGTTTTACTTTTTCTGTTTTAAAACTAATAAATAGAAAACTATATTCAAAATAATTTTGTCAGTCTTTATTATCAATTATCAAACTGGTTTTTTCTTTTGAAATGTTTAAAAATTAAAATAGTTTTTGAAAATTAAATCAAACGGGACATTAGAAATTCTCTGTTGTTTTTAATTTCTTACCGCACTGTGTGAATGAACACGATTCAACTTCTTGAGGATATCTTTCACAATCTCTTTGATCCTTTCTGATTCAGATCCATCCCTGCTAAAGAGAGGTTAGGACAAACTAAATGCAGTCATTTCCCACCTTCATACTTATAGAATAATCTGCATGGGTTAATTTTGTTAACGAACGAGAACTTAAACTATTTGTCTGGTTCATGCAAAAAAAAATCTGGTCAAATGTAAACAACAATAATAGGAATAATTCTCAGGATTATCGGTTTACTCTTCTTAAAAAAATTAAACAAAGAGTAAATAGTTAATTTAGTCTGAATTAAAAAGAAACCTAATCTAGTCTAGTCTCTTACGGGAAAAGTATCTATAAAATAATCTCAGATTATCAACTCTACTTTTTTTTAGGGGAACTCTAGACGTCCATGTTTCCCACTACCAAAAATGTAATCCATCGCCAAGAGGGACCTGGATGTCTGATCAAGATCATTGGACAATCCACATTCAAGCTTGAGAGTAATGCTTATGCACAATCCCAAATAAAAATATTTGCCACATACCCAAAACTAAAAGAATTTAAAAGAGAATAAAGTTAAGTTATGTCAATTGAATTGACTAAACAACTTTTTCTTTATTTTGTTTATTTTACGTGAGTGTGACCAAATAATATTGATTTAAAGTTGTGTTTATGAAAGACTTTTTTCAAACTCGGTATTTTAAAATATAAACTAAAGAAAATCAAATGTGTTTTTTAACTTCGTTGAACTGCATAATTGTGGGTTCTTGGTTACCGGAGAGGATCTTGGTTACATCAAGAGACTAATTTTGTACTGCCTCCGTCCCTAATTATAGGACTCTTTTGTCAAAATCACGGGAATTAAGAAAGTTGATAGTAATATTAAATTTGTATATAATTACTATTGTTTTTACAATTTTATCCTTAAGTGAGAGAATTAGTTTATATTTTCAACATAGTATTTAATGTTGAATGAAGAAAAAGATACAAAATAAATAAGGTTATGTTGGTAAAGAAATAATTAATGTAATTGAAAATATCAAATGAGTCTTATAAAAAAAGACAAAAATTTCTCAAAAGGGTCTTATAATTATGGACGGAAGTAGTAATTCTAAAGAACTATTTATGGAAGACTATAGGGTATTATTCCACTTGTTTTCTATACTTTTTTTTAGGGACATTTTTGTTTTTTTATTTTTCATTTGCACTAAAATGAAATGAAATAGACAAGGGAAAGGTAGCAACGATGTAAGTGATCAGGAAGGGCACTGATATTTTGGTTAAAAAATAAAAGGAAGGACACTGAAATGCCACCAGTTGGAAATGTTAGCTGCTATAGATAGAGTGTTCTTCCATAGCCGCAATCTGGCAAGGTTAGCTGCTCGAGATAGAGCGTTCCTCCATAGCTGCAATCGATCAAGCTTCTTGGAGACCTGTTCCACAACCCCATTGATAATTTCTGATTCAGATCCATTCCTGCTAAAGTGGAGAGGTCAGGACAAACTAAATGCAGTTATTTTCCACCTTCATACTAACATGCATGAACCGGTCAAATAGTTTGTTTGGTTAATTTCGTTAACCATCGAGACCTTAAATTATTTGTGTTCATACATAGTTTTCTCTCTTCAAATGTAAACAATAATAGTAATAATTCCTAGGATTAACAATTTACTCTTCTAAAAAAAATAAAACAAAGTGTAAATAATCAATTTAGTCTAAGAAAAAATACAAAATCTTATCTTGTCTCTTACGGAAGAAAAGAATATGTAAAATAATCTCTTAGAATACCAACTCTAGACTTTTTTTTAGAGGAACTCTAGACATGTTACCCTGTCAAAAATTTAATCCCTCATCAAAAGGGACCTGGATTTCTTGTGGTAAGTGAAAATCCGCATTTGATGTCGGCAGTGGCGTTGCCATGACCGTGGGTTAGGGGGTTCGATTTTTTTTTGTTGAGCAAAGATAAAATTAATGCATTTCATTTATAAGCAAATAGTACAATATTCAATTTACATATTGGATCCTTATAATAAGAATTCTGCTCTTCTCCCTGCACTTTTTGCTCGCACCCAGCTGTTTGGACAATTATACTCCTACGTGAGTTAAGTCACGCTGCGTGACTTAACTCACGCACCTTATAAGCTCTGCGTGACTTAAGTCACGCACCACTGGCCTATGCGCGAGTTAACTCACACACGTTAACCGGTGGTCAGAACCGAAGAACACACGTTTTTTGGACTTTGATCAGTTTTTCAACATTCAAACTACACGTTTTTTTTACCAAATTCACACGTTTTTTTGACTACATTAATTAATGGTATTTATAACCTATACTACCATTCCCACCTATAAATACCACTATATACCTCCCTATTTCCTCATACCATATCACTTTCTGTCCATCCTCACTCTCTCCTTATAGTTCTCTTCTTTTTTCTTTTTTCTTTTCAATAGTCTCTTTGGGGGCAAAAGTGAGCAGACTTCTTGGGGCAAAATAGTGGCTAGCCCGCTTGGGAAAAAGAGATCAACATTTGGGGTAAAATTAAATTTTCCTCTTAATACCCAAAAACTTTTTACCGTGGGTAAAAAGAATCTTCTTGGGTATAAAAAGAACCAGATTTAAATTTACCCTAAGTTGATGATGTCTTTTTCCCCAAGATGGTTGGCCCCTATTTTACGCCAAGAAGACTGCTCACTTTTTACCCCAAGAGGGTAAAAAGAAAATAAGTATACTATTTAGTGAATTCGAATAAATGTATCAATTATTGTATGAATTCTATAAATAAAATGAGATATTATTATATGTATTAATTTTGTTCATTTCTTTTTATTTATATTTGCTTTTATTTTCTGATTTTGTATTTAATGAATAAATCCGAATAAATATTAATTTAGTTCATTTCTTTTATTTATATTTGTATTTATTTAATGAATAAATTCGAATAAATATTTATTATAAGTGCATAAATAAATTAGAATAAAGCAAATAAATAATTTAGAATAACGTAAATAACTTAATTTGAATAAAGTAAATAAATAAATTAGAATAAAGTGAACAAATAATTTAGAAAATAAATAAATTAGAATAAAGTGAACAAATAATTTAGTAAATAAATAAATTAGAATAAAGTGAAAAAATAAATTAGAATAAAGTAAATAAAATAATTTGAATATAGTAAATAAATTAAAAAAAAGTGAGTTAAGTCACTATGCCTGACTTAACTCATGCTAACTTAACTTGCACACATTTTTACATGTGCGTTAGTTAACTAACGCAAGGGTAGTTTATGTATTTCAGCTTGGCACGAGCGAAACTTGCTAGGAGAAGAGCAGAATTCTTATAATAATATCATATTCAAAGAATTACATTGTATTCAATTTACATTGTACTAAAAAAATTCCAAACATACTCTACGAATGTCTCCTACGGGGTTTAATGTTCTAAAATTATTGAATACTCATCATCAATGTTGTAGAACACATATCTCTCGGTATAAATTCATAAGGCAATTGTTCATTAATTCTTTTTAAAAAAAATGGTCATTAATTCATCTCCCATTTTATTATTCAATTTAGTTTTCACAACCTTCATAGCAAAAGATGTCCTTATGGAGTTTCATGTTAATTGAAGGAAATAACAAACTTCAGGTTTCCAGCACATATCATACAAACAAAACTAATCTTTTATGAATCACTCCAATAATCAGATAAAGATGGCAGTGTATAATTTCATAAACTTGCTTCAAACGAGGACTTCTTTTTTAAGTTCCCTGCAATACATTCTTGATATTTAGTGGCATTTTCACACATAAACATCATAAGATCAGTCCATAGAATTCGTTAGTGTAATCAAATCAACAAAACAACGACTCAACTTTGACTATATAAAACAACCATTGCATATCCAAACAAATCAACATATTGATATTTTTTTTTAGAGAGATATATTGATAATTTATTACAACTCTAATCAATTGCACAACACAAACATATCATTAGGACCCCAAATTGCATATAGGTTAGAGAGAAGTTAACATGTGTAAATGAATGAAGAGAAAGTTGTTTGGGTTTTTCACTAGCTGATACAAAAAAATAAAATGAGGAGGTTCAAAATGCAAAAACAAGAGGGATATATGTGGAAAAAAAAAATTAATTTGAGGGTTGGCAAGTGCATCCCCTCACCACAATGTGGCTCCGACATTGGATGTCGGGAGCCGACTTAGGAGTAATGCTTACTTAAGGAACAAATCCAAATAAAAATATTTAGGCACACATAAAATTGAAAATATCTAAAAGAAAATAAAATAAAATAATGTCAATTGAATTGACTAAATTACTTTTGTTTATTTCATGTGAGTGTGACCAAATAATATCGATTTAGGATCTGTGCCCATGGAAATTTTTCTCCAAATTTAGTATTTTAAAATATAAAATAAAAAATCAAATCTGTGTTTTTTTAACCGTTCGACTGTATACTTGTGGGTTTTTTTTTACAAAATAATTGTGGGTTCTTGGTGACTCGAGAGAATCCCGGTTCTAATTTTGAAATTCTAAAGAACCATTTACTTTTTTTCCATAATTTTTTTAGTTACACTTTTTTCTTTCTACTCTATATGCACTAAAAATGAAATGAAATAAATAAAGGTAACACTAACCAGGATGTTAGTGATGAGGAAGGGCACATTACCTATGATTTAAAAGCGGTAGTCGGGGTTTGAACTCCGCACCTTACATATTTTATATATTATTCACAGGGGCGGATCTGGACTCACAATATCAGTGGGGCAAAAAAATTCCGTCAAATAATTAAATAATATTAAATTTAAGAGATCAATCAAATGCTCTAGCAGAATACCCGTGCATACGGACGTTAAGCGTGTTGCGCTCTTTTTTTGGAAGCAAGTCGCAGTTGCGTAGTAATTAAAAAAAATTTAAAAAAAATGTATTGATATATGAATAAAAATATAGAGAGATGAACAAATTGTAGAAAACATTATTTATGCATTAAATACGAGTAAAAATATAGATATGTGTATAAATTAAAAATAAAATTGATCCCTGTATTAATATATAAGTTAAAGTATAGACACATGTAAGAAATAAAAAAAATAGGTCCCCTTACTAATATACGAGTAAAAATACAGATACATGTATATATTAAAAAATAATAGATTCATGTATTAATATACGAGTAAAAATATAGACACATATATAAACATAAAAGAAGTTTGTATTAATATATGAATAAAATATAAGTAAACTAATAAAAAAAAAGTAATCCAGAAACTTTTGGAGTGACACTTGCCACACCATGCTCTATTCAAATTTGCTCTTGATTATCTATACCAACTGAACTAAGTTCACGAGGACACCGACTTTTATGTTTGTCACCACTCAACACACACGTATTCTTCATTAAGTTATTAACCGAGCGAAGTTTCTTAGAAATAGTAGCTTTCATCAACGGTGAATAAATCTTGTCAAAAAAATCAACAGTGAACAAATAAAATAAAATATCTACCAAGAAGATATTTTTGTGGATAGGCAAGGTCGTGATAGAGAGACTTGACATAATAAAATAATCTAAGATAAAATAATTGTTGTTACTGTCTCCGTCCATGTAAAGAGTAGTTGTTGGGCAAGGTACTTAAAAAATATTAATTTTTTTTCCTTTTGTTAAAAATAAATGATTAATATTTTTTTTTGAGCGGAAATGATTAATTATTTGATTTTAATAATAAAATGTATTTTATTTATTAAAATGGGAAGAAATGTAAATTCTCAAGACCAAGGTCGGTCCTAAGATTTTTGGTGTCATAGGTGAAATAATATAATTGTGCCCTTTTAATTATTTCAATAGTTTTCTTCTTACACTTTTTTTTGGCAAAAGATTCATTTTTAATCAAAGTCTTCTAAAAATATATTCTCAATATAATTAATCAAATTGAATTAAAAAGATATGTATGGTTTATTGAGAATTTCCGGAGTTTGACCATCATGGTCTCTTGCTCCCCAGAGGCCCTTGTTTTCCCTCTGTCTCCCCACCAACAGTGAAGTTACTGCTATGTCCTATTAGCAGGAGCCACTCGTATAGCTTACCCCCCTCCCTTAGAAATAGTTTAAGGTTCTTATGTAAAAAGCTTAGAAAATTTCAACATTATTGTAATGTATTATTCAAATATCAATAAAATAAGTTGTTTTTATCTTTTTGTCTTTTTATTTCTATTTTATATGTTTATTTGCATTTATTTTACAAATTTCTAAGCTTGAAATTGAAAAAGTTCTAGAAAAAGACCATTCTGGAATTTATAATCTGGAGAAATCTGACAATTTATTCCGGAAAACGAATTCCGGACCAGGGGTAAAAATGAAAAAAAATAGGGCGCGCGAGGAAAGCCATATGGTAGAAAAAGTAATAGTCATTTTTATATACAAGTATGAGAAGTACAAATTCTCCCAACGAAGTATGTTCGTCTAACGAATATGAGGTTTCTTCAAATAGTTTTTTGAATGATGTAGCACTAATTACTTACACTTAACTTCAACACATTTTATTCCGTACTATTGAGCATTCTATAATTTTCTAATATATTTTTTTGCAAAAAAATATAAAATTATTCCGTACAACATTTAGGGTGCGTTTGTTTTGACTTTAAAAAAAAATATTTTGAGTTAAAAAAATCTATAGATTTTTTTAGAGATTTTTAAAAAAAATTTAAAGCTATTTATGTTTGTTTACTATCATTAAAATTATTTTTTTAAATTTGAAGCTTTTACATTTGAGTTCCTTGTATTTAGAAAAAAAATTAGATTTTGAAAAAACTACTTGAAATAGCTTTTCATTTTGAGGCTAAGAATGATTTTTTTAACAAAATGGTTTTTTTTTAAAATCTAAAACAAACACCACAAAAATAAAAATAAAAAGTTATTTTTTTAAATCAAAAAATATATTTAAAAAAAAAACCAAAACAAACGGGCCCTTAACTTAACTTCAACGCATGATTTGAGTATATGAGTGTTTATTTTTAGACGAGTTGTATACGACCTTGCTTAGAAAATAACAATATATAGATTATGACCCTCTTTAAATAAACAGTACGATTTAGAACTTATAACAAAAGATAAAATTAAATTATTTTTCTTATAAATTGTTTTTATAAGCTAATGTAAAGAGTTTATGAAAAATATTTGTATTATCTTAGAGAGTTTGTGAAAATGAGTTGAAAACAATTTATAAACACCGACGAAAAAACATGCACTAATGTGCATGTCTTTTTTTTAGGGGTCTATTTGAAGTTTTTCTACTGTAGGTATTAGAAAGATATATCAATTTTTACATATACCATTAAAAATTAAAATAAAATTATTACTTTAGAGGATTATTAATTAATAATTTAAATGCAATTACAAAAAGGAAAAAATAGTTTATATTAATGATAAAAATATACACACACTGTATATAAAGAGAATAAGAGATTTTGTATTGACTTTTTCATTATTTCAATTATATCCTTAAACAAAATTTTCTAAAATAATGTTATATTATTGGATTTTTAATAAAATAACGTTATATTATTGGTGCTATTTAAAAATATAAGAATTCATATTATATTTGTTATAGTGTTTGTGTCATTAAAAAGATAAATATGGTTTATTGGGTTTGTTATTTGTTGAAAGAATAGTTTATTGAGTTTGTTATAATTTAAAAGTCATAAACATTTAATGTCTATACTTTTAATTATAACCAAAATTTCATAGAAAAACACTATTTATAATTTACGAATATTTTCACAATACATCTTTTCATTAGGAGTAATGATATTTGTATAATAATTTGATGACAACTTTTGTGATAACTTTTTTTTATCTTCTTATTGATCAAAAACAATAGTGATAGAAAAAGAATTAATCTATCTTATCAAGTATTCGCTATTTTTTAGCAAATAGAGTCGTAGTGTGTTGATTTTGGGATGAACATGTAAGTTATGCGATGAACATGTAAGTTATGCATAGAAAGCTACACTAAACATAGACCAACCTCCCTCACTACACATAAACCAAAATCTTGTGTAATCTATTCCCCCAAATGTGACCTTACTCCACACATCCTTGGAGGTTACAGTTATACCTTGATCTCAGTTTCTTTGTCTTGTTTATTTTTTTTCCATTTAATCAAAAAAAAAAAAAATGTGTTGCATGATACTAATCGACCCTTTGAATGACTGATCCATCACAATTTCCTTGTATCAGATTGTGACAAAATGTTTCATCTTTCAAATCCCACTAGTTTTTATGTGGAAGTGTTTTAACAAGCTACACCTTAAGGTGCATTTAACTACTTTTTAGTTATAGCTTGCAAAAATATTCATTTCAAAAAATAAGTGGGTGTATTTTAACAAATGCCTATAAGAGTTGCTAACGTACACCCACTTATTTTTTAAGAAGGTGTGTTTTAGCAACATTCACCTTAAGATGTATTTAACAACTTTTTAGTTATATATTTGGTAAAACACACCTTAAAAAAAACTAGTGGGTGTATCCTAGCAAACCCCATATATATATAATTCTCTGCGCATTAACCAAAATCTAGTGTAATCTATTCCCCCAACTATTTTTGATAACTTTCTTTCTCATACTCACATAATGTTTTCCCTTCTTTTTCTATTGCTTTGATTTTTGTGTCAATACTTACTTTTCTTTATAAATGTATTGTTGTCCCAAAACTTGTCACCAAAATAATTGTTTAAATAACATATCTGGAGAGAATAATAAGAACATAAGAAATGATAAGTAGACACACAAATTTAGACACAAATACACACCATGGACAAAACAGTAATTTTCGTGTAAATTAGAAGGGGTAATTAGGTAATTCTACTCCCTTCTTCCTTTTTCCTTGCCTTTCTCTTTCTTCTCTTCCTTCTCTTCCCGAAAACCTTTTCTTTTGTCCCTGCAACGCTGCAACTGCAATTTCACCACCACACTCTTGGTTCCAACCACCACCACAACCGCCATCGTCAGTCATAACCGCCACCGGCGTTACAGCACCCTCCATCCTCAACCGCCATCGTCCTCACCACCATCACACTGTTCGGATCTGCTCTCCCTCACACCATCCTCTTCTCCCTCGCACCGCCGACGACCGTTCATATCACCACCACAACGCCTTCCGATGAGATAACTGAGGACCGGATTTCAGATGACGGCAAACCACCAGATCTGAGATGACCGGAGGGAGATACCGGAAATCTAGTCACTTCCGCTAGGTACCTCGTCGCTGGAACATACCCACCATTACATCTAACTTACGCTGGACGGCGGCGGCTGTGGTGTTGTTCCAGTGAAAGCTTTGGAGGAAGACAAGCATGAATAGTAGAAACAAAGGTGCACAAAAATTGTCATAAAAAATTGTTCAAATATTATTTTTCTTTCGCTTTTTATGTATAAAAAGAATAGATGATTTCACGATGACTTTTCCACTTCTAATTATGTCTTTAAAATAATTTGTTTGTAAAAATGATATATTGTTATTGATGTCATTAAAAAAAGATATGATTTAATATTTGTTTTCCTACATTGTTGATGTTATTGAAAAAAATAAATATAATTTATTGTTATATGTAAGAGCAAAACATCTCTACTTATAAATTTAATCAAAATAATTTTTTTTTTGACTTTTGCATCGATTTTCGACTCATCAATGGTGGACGACTAATCCAACTCGTGCGTAGAGACATGCACACTTTTTTCTTTAATTACAATCAAAATAACATAAAAACTAGTATTCATAACTTGTTCACACTAACACAACAAAATGATCAAACTAACCGATAGAGAATGTTCTTCAACCCTCTAGTGTACATGGTCCTTGTTTGTACTCTAGTGTACATAATCGTGTTCGTTTGAACTCTAGTGTACATAAAAATGACAATAATTAACCAATGTTTGTTTTTAGGGGACAGTTAACTTTTGTTCGGAAATAAACTTAAATAAATTAATATAAAATGTTTTGTTTAATCAAAAGCTTTTCCCGGTAGATGTCCGTTTTACTGTTGATGAAAGTGAAAGCAGCTATTCGAACAGAAATTAAATGATTAAAGTAAGAAACTATGTACATGTAAGTAGGGGTGTTTGCGGTGCGGTTTGGTTTTTGAAGATAAAATTCATCCGAACCGCAAGATAAATACGTATGCAGTTTGATTTGATTCGGTTGACGTTTAAAATAAAATCCAAATCAAACCAAACCAAACCAATGCGATTTGAATTGGATCAGTTGGTGCGGTTTTTTTAGACAGTAATTTTTTTTTTCAACATTAAAATCAAATTAAAAAGGTAAAACGCAACATATTTTCAGCAATGTTTTAAATTTCATTTAATATTACAATTTTATTTTCATCCAACATTTTTTCCAACTACGTAGGCCAAATTTAAACGCGGACAAAAAGTAATCTAATTTTATAAGAGATACAAAATACTAAAATTTGTATCATTCTCTACGAGTTCAAGTAGTATATAAATACATTTTTGAAAGAAAAAGCAAAGAAAAACTTAACAAGAGAAAAAAATACGTCAATTAAAGTTTCCATTGAGTTTTCAAATGATATATATTTAATTAGTGTTTTTTTTATGTTGCGGTTTGGTTTGGTTTGGTCCGGTTGGTAAAATCAAAACCGCAAACCGAAACAAACCATGCGATTGAGTAAAAAATTGATCCGAATACATCTAAATCAAATGCGGTTTTTTGAGGTTTCGATTTGGATTGGTTCGGTTTGCAGTTTTTCTGTTGAATTGGTTCGGTTTTAAACAATCCTACTAAACAGGAAAGAAGAGTACTTTCTCTTGACAAAAAAAGAAAAAGAAAAAAAGAAGAGTACTTTGTTTGCTGCAATGTGCCCCCACACAATGGTATCACATCGGGTAGCACTTGGGTGTCTTTGATTTCGGTGCCTTTGTCTTTATCTCTCTCATAACCAATAATTCTCTCTCATCAAAATAATTTATTTTAATCATTCCATTACCACTCTCTTTCTTTTAAAACACACTAAAGTCACCCAACACAAAATCACTGAAATGTCACCCTATCACACTAGTATTTAATTTTGTTTTGTCACGTCTCCATCTATCACGTCATGACCCATGGACAAATATTTCACAATAAAAATACGTTGATAGATTTCTGTGTTCTCTACTAAAGAAACTTCGTGCAGGTAGTGAAGAAGGAACATTGTTTGCTTGACTTGACTTTTGAGTTTTCCCAACCCTAGTTTAATTAGTGAAGAAGAAGAAGGATAAGGATCCATTGCAGATGTCATGGAAAATCAACGACCCTACGAAGTGTTACTAAGCTTTGAAGGTGAGGAGGATACTTGTGGTTTCACCAATAATCTCTACAAAGCATTGACTAATAGAGGAATCCACACCTTCATCGATGACAAAGAGACGCTATCCGAAGGGAACGAAATCACACCTTTACTTGTCAAAGTTATTCAACAGTCCAAGATTGCCATTATCGTCTTCTCTGATAACTATGCATCTTCTTCATTTTGCTTGGAAGTACTTTCCTCTATCGTTGACAACTTTCAGCTGCAGAACTCTAAATTTATTTTCCCGGTTTTTTACAACATTAATTCTTCTGATGTCGGAAAGCAAGGTGGACCTTATTATGAAACTGCATTCGTAAATCATGAGGAGATGTTGAAGGAAAATAAAGAGAAAGTGGTTAAATGGAGGAACGCTCTATCTCATGTAGCTGACTTGTACGGGTGGCATTTTGAACCTGGGTAAGGTACCCTTCATCACTAACATTGTTGCCTTTTATTTATTTTAGTTTAATTTTGGTACATGAAAGAGAAAAAGTGGAAACCCATTTAGTCATTAGTCTCCGATATAAGTTAAGTCATGTTCTGGTTCAAACAAGTATAATTTGGTTGGAAGGTTTAGGGAAGAAAGACTTACTTTTTAAAATTTAAGTGAACTATAAAGTTTTTTTTTTAAGTACTACACAATTTTCTTCCCAAATAAACTTTAAAATTCAATTTTCAATGGACACTACAAATTATAAATTTTCATTAATATCGGCTATTTTCTTAATTTCATGGAAAAACCTCTTTTTTTTTTAATTTTTTTTTAAAAGGCCAAAAATAAATATATTACGACAAAGGTAAAATTGTTTCAGCACAAGGTGTATGAAACCAACCCACCAAGATCACAGAAACAAACAACCAGTCACAGTTTACTGTACAAACAGATAAAAGAAAAACAGGAAGCACTAAATAATAGCAGAAAACACAAATTAGGATTAAGCCTCAAAAATTGGTAATTAAAATCGAAAGTAACATATTTCAACTTTAACCACCAAAAGAGCTGAAGCTTGAACCTTTCACAGAGTGCCTGAATGATTTCCTCTTTGTTTTGAAAGATGCGTTGATTTCGCTTTTTCCAAATAACCCAAACAATGGTGATCCAAATAATATTAAGAGAATAACGAACTTTAGTCGAGAATCCCCCTAACCCACCAAATTGAAGAAGACGAGTCATTAAATTGCCATGAAAAATCATAGAGAAACCGAGCCAAGTGCCAATAAGTTCCCAAATTCTACCATAAAAGTCACATTTAACAAATAAATGATCCCTGTCCGCGTTTGATCCACAATTTTCCGAACAGGCCTTGCTCGCCAACCGCTAAGACCCTCCTTTTGAATAAATTGTCCTTATCATGAGATCAAATAAATAACATTTTTTTATCATTTCCTCAAAAAAAATTATCATAGACACTCAACACAAGATTTTTACAGTGTTAACAACATTATAAAAATGTACTATATATTATATAAAAGACCCGGAACTTTTAAAGTTGTGCAATTTTTTTTATGAGATCTAAAGTTGTTCATTTGATCCTGCGGCAACCCAAATAGAAAATTTCTCAAAAGGCCAAAAATAACAACTACAAATTACAATCTCAAACTAAATTAAGCTAAAGAGGAATAATAATCAACAACGAAATAGAAACAAAAATCAAAATCTGGCTGGTAGGCATATTCAACAACAAATCAAGATTATATTAAAATTTCTTATTATTAGTCCCCAAATTTTCGAAGAAAAAAAAAAGATTTCACAACAGAAAGAGGTGACCGAAAACTTCTTTGCGCTGGTGTGTGATAGCTCTTGGGCAAAGATACCCATTATTGACAACAACTAACGTCCCACATCCGATAGATAAGACTCTTGATAAAAGTTTATAAAGAGTAAGCATTCCTTACTTTTTTTTTTATAAAGTATTCCTCACCTTATGAACCGATTTTGTAAGGATGAGTTAGACTCAAATTTCAACATGGTATACTAGAACAGAAATGTAGTGAGGTTGGGGTAACACAAATTCACATGGTGGGTGAATGTGGAAAGAGAGAGAAGGGTGGTGGAAGAAACGATGGATGAGTAAGGTTGGAGACAAAGTGAGAAAAGATATGATGAATGTAATTAAGGGTTGCATTTTATAAGAAAAATACATATTACTATTTTAACATATCTTGCCTTTTCTTAAAATTTAAAAACACATTTCGTAAAAAAAATAAAAAATTAGGGTTAATTGGTCAAATTGATCCTGGAATATATAATGTTTAAAAAATGACCCTGTAAAATAAAAAACTTATATTCTAACCTTGTAATTTGATATTTTCTTATTTTTTACCCAATAATATACGCGTAGTTCAAAAAAGTGACATAGAGATTGAATTCCTTCTTGATTTTTTTTTCCAGGCATGTTTAGGATGTTAATATATGGCTTAGGGATGGATTAATTATGAATTTTTATTTCCCATAATTATGAATTTCTTAAACAATTTATAATTAATTTGTCTCTCTTTTAAAAACTCCAAATCTTCATTGTGAAGGTTCTTATTATATTCTAACCATGTCTCAATAATTAGGGAACGACATTTGACTTGTGAGTATATGCTTGCTAGGAAGAAAATTAAAATTTTGCATGTTTTGGTTGAAAAATAAAATTAAAATAAATTGAAACTTTTTCGGAATGCTATGAAACTTTGCATATCATTTTTATAGATGTCTCTTCAAACAATGAACTCAAAATTCAATTTAAAGGTCGAGACTTCCGTTGTTTTGTTTTTTGAGTTTTTACCGCTTTAAAAAAAACATAATTAATTTGTTGCTTGTCAAAAATTTCTAATTTTTTTGTGTAAATCCATATTTTATTTTTCTTAGCATGCCTCTAAAAAATCATGAAAAAATTCAATCGCCGATTTTTTGGACTTCATGTATATTACAATGTCATATTTAATAAGAATCTCGAATTACATGGTCAGAATATATGTTTTTTTTATTTTAGATGGTAATTTTGCAGACTTCACGTATATTACATGGTCAATTTCAATAATTAACCAAAAAAAATTAAAAACAGATTTTATTTTGTTGTGCATTTTTTTTTTTTGAAAGAATATTGTTGTGCATTTAACATCAGTTTTTGTTATTGGATATTTTAGGAACCTATTTAATTTAAAAAGAAAAAAAGAATTGTAATAAGCATGAAATCGTGGAAACAACTACATTTAGTTTGACCTTACCTCTTTGGTTTAGCAGGGATGATGAATTTGAGTTTATCCACAAGATTGTGGAAGAGGTCTTCATGAAGGTTGTTCCTTTTTATTATCTCGGAAGAGATTATTATATTGGATCGGATTCTCGATTGAGAGAAGTGTATCATCAGTATTTGGAGTTGAAATCTCATGAAGTCCTTATGGTCGGGATTTATGGGATGGGAGGACTAGGGAAAACAACACTTGCTGAAGCTGTTTATAGTATGATTTCAGAGCGATTTGAAGCTTCATGTTTTCTTTACAATGTTAGAGAAGGTTCAAGTAGACATGGAATTGGATTAGTCAACCTCCAAAATATGCTTCTTTCTAAACTGACTGGATTGAAAGATAAAGCAAATGCTTCACCAAAAGAAAGTTCTTTGTGTTCATAGGACATTACCTGTTGCTTCATAGGATATAAATTGACATATGTCGAGAATATTCTTTGTGTTCATTACGGTCACGACATAAAAAATCAAATTGAAGTGTTGATTGAGAAGTCTCATAAATATCAGTTTAGATGGTAAGGTGACAACACATCCCTTGATAGAGAGCATGGGGAAAGAAATTGTTCGTATGGAATCAACAAAACATCCTGGGATACGTAGTAGATTATGGTTCTCTGAAGATATATTTGATGTCTTGGAAAATAATACGGTATGATTGTTATAGGTGGTTCATATTTTATCTCCATCATTTATTGATCTCTTTTCTCACTCTTATACTCTCTCATAATTGTTTTTACCTTTTATAATAACTAAATCTTCTCGTAATATCATTGTTGAAGTCATACATGTACATGCATTGTGTTGATTTGTGTTTTTCTTTTTTTTTTTTGTATAAGGGAACTAATAAAATTGAAATCTTACATCTGGATTCCCCCTTAATTCAAGACAAAGTAATAAATTGGGATGGAAAGGCCTTCAAGAAGATGAAAAATCTCAGAATACTCATTATTAGAAAATGTCATTTCTCCAAAGCTCCCAATTATCTTCCAAACAGTTTAAAAGTATTGGAATGGTGGAGATATCCTTCGGAAGAGTTACCATCTAATTTTGATTTAAATCAACTTGAAAGACTCTATTTATCAGACATGGGCTTCAAGTCGTCTAAGTTCACTGGATTGTTACAGGCAATTATAATGATCTTTTATGTTCAAGATTATTCATTTGATTATTTTATCCTTTCAATTCATATATTTTAGAACTTCAAATTTTACCGTGTACAGTATATGACCTAGTGATAAGAAAAGAAAAACCAAAGATAAATTCTAAACTTCAGGGCACATTGTTTTTCTTTCTTTCTTTCCTTCTCTTTTCATGTAATCCTCTAAAAGCATCTTCTACATAAACAAAATTACATTCTTCTTTAAATTTTAAACCTGACAAAATGCTTCTGATGTTTTGCAGACTTTTCGCAAAATTGCTCAACTTATGTCGCCAATTTCAGAGAGTATTTCATGCCAAGACGACATGGAGACTAGTTGGGCTTATGTCAAATGTAGTAGGCCTGTTATGTCATGCTCTGAGCCCTTCTTTCAATAGATTAATTGGAAGGTGGAAACCTTTCAAGGTCTTTTTATATGTAGTGTTATCCTTAGCCATCATAACCACCATAATGTTTACAAAGCAGTCATCACTTTCCACACGGCATGGTCAACTCAAAACTTACACGAGCTTTGCAGTTCTGATGATCATCTCAGTTTATTCATTCTTCTATGACAGAGCAGTTAATGGAAAACCTGATAAACTGAGTATAGTTTCAAATGCTGCGTTTGCTTTGGTGTCATTAAGCTTGCACAAACTGATTAGTTTTGGGTTTGAGATTGGTGTGTTCTCATATTTCTTAGGTGTCTTACAGTTCAACTGTTAACCATCAACTGGATGTTTATTTTTGTTGCCATAATCTTCGGTTGTCCGATCTTTGTTATGCATTCCTCTCTGAACTCCCGACCGGAGATAGCTAGTGGAGGACAAGATATTCATTCATCTTCACATTACGTTGACATTCCTTCGTGAAGCAAGTTTTGAGGAGTGTTGTAGCATTGCAGGGTAATTTGGATTTTTGATCCATACAGACAATGGAAACAAAGTACTAAGTTTGAAAGTATCTACATACGTTGTACTTACGTGTAAAGAGTTTTGTTCAAGAGCGCCGCTACTTCTTACGAAGGATATCTACAAGGGAAGAATGCATGAAAGTAACATATTTAACCAATCAGATTCTTCCTTCGTATGATCTCTCAACTTGTGGTTCTTAAGGAAGTTTTCTCAAGATAGCTCCGTATTGTGCTGGAGAACAAAGCTCTAGGTTTTGAAAACTGAGGAGGTACTACCTTTTATGTGATGTAACTATAACTTTTGTTGTATGTTTCCTGTAAAATAGTTATAAATTTTTGGGAAAACAAGACTTTAACCCCATTATGTCTAATCTGTCATTGACTGTAGTTACTATGTTGATGTACCAATGTCTATTCTATCCCTTTTGTTTTGCAGATAGTTACTTTGTGCTGTGATGCTAGAGGTATTGTGTAAAACAGCTTTTGACCTGTTTCTAAAAACTATTAAATATTATCCTGATTGTGAACAAATCCATGGCCACATCATTGTAGGCAAGCTATAGTGTAGCGAGTGCTAGATTTTATATTTATGGTTTTTGTTGTTTGATTGTGGTAAGACTAATGTATTTATATATTCACACTAGCTAGTTTTTTCTTCATTCCTTTCTGCGACAGTATTCATAGCATACAGACTAGTTAAAATTATTTAGGCTTAATTGCAGTTTTAGCCCCCTAACTTTTTCAAAATTGCAATTTTAGCCCCTAAGAAAAAAAACTACAAAATCGGCCCCTAAGTTTGCACTTGTGACAGTTTTGGCTCCCAAGGCTAATATTGACTCGGTCTACGCTGATGTGGCACCCTAAGTGAGGTGCCACGTGTTATTTTTTTTATTTTTTTTTGCCTTGGGGGCCAAAACTGCTACAGTTGCAAAACTTATGGGATGATTTTGTAGTTTTTTTTTCTTAGGGAGCCAAAATCGCAACTTTTGAAAAGTTAGGGGCTAAAACTGTAATTAAACCAATTATTTACTCCCTAACTTTTTATCAATTACATTCCAGTAATTTCTTTAATTTTTATAAAATTATGCAAAACTCATCTGTAACAAAACAATAGTTTAATTTTTATGTATTGTTAGTGTAAAATTACATCATTGGTGATGAGGTTCGTTGTACCTTGCAGTAGTTGAATGTTTAGGATCAAAGTTTTCCGACCTCTTTTTTTTGTGCAGAAAAGAAAGCAGCACCATGTAAGCTTTCTATGTTTGTGTGTGATTAAAACCAGATGATTGAACTTCTAATTACTATGCAAAATCAAAATTTCTCTGGATTTTCTTGTTAACTAGAAATTCGCACAGTAGTCAAAGTGCAAATTTTTTCTTGATAGTGTGAATCCTGAATTGCAATATGAGTTTTTTAAATAAATCACTCCTCCACATCCCATTAATTGATGTGTATGGTCTCTTGCATTATACTCGTTGAAAATATTCCAATGCCCCCCCTTCAGCAGTTTATCTGGATATCCGGACCAGATTTGTTGTAGTTAGAAAATCCCGGTCGTCATTTATCGTTGGCCTTCGATCTAGATCATCGTTCCTGATTTAAGCTCGGTGTTTTTGGAATTATATAAAATAAAAATTAAATCTGGTTTTTCTGGACCGCCTGATCAAGATGGGACAGCCACTAACATCATGGCTACTCATGGAATCCAATTTCCTCTATCTCTGTGATATTTTCTCTCTTCGTACACATGTTTTATGCAAGGATGGAAGGAGATATCCAAATCGAGATAGATATAATTTACTAAAAGAAATAGTTGAAGAGAGGTATTTTAAGGAGATGATCCAATTACTCGTAATGGTGTTTCTACTAAAGCGCCATTACAAGAATAGTAAACAAAAATTACATAATCTCAAGGTTCTATAAAAGTTATTAGATCCTTCAATATTCTGTCTTGTTCTCTTGGCACATTCCTGATCAGCTTTCAACATTGGCACACAAATTCTTAAATCATCCCTTTTAGCTTTCACCACTCTTCCCTTCTCAAACAATTCCATCTTTCTCTTAACAACACCCTCTCTTCGAAATCTAGAATCTCTCTACCTTGTGTCATCATTTCTATATGGTTATGTATATGGAAGACGATTTCCTAAACAACGAATCACAACTACACTCAACATTTGACAGTGTCTAATTGTATGTGTAGGGTTTCCAACAAGGTTGTTATATATTTACAATCTCCAATTGTTGTTAGATTTATCCCTTTACTTCCATTGCAAACACAATCTTCATGGGAGGATGCTCTGGCCCAAAGGTTCAACACCATTGAAGGTTAGTGCCTTGAAAGCCAAGCTAGCACCGTTATGGAACACCCTAGGTAGGTGGAGAATTACTTCCATTGGGAAAGAGTTTTATGAATTCTCTTTTTCTTCATTAGAGGATGCTCAAAGTGTTAGATCGATAGGGTCATGGAATTTGAACCCAGGTTTTGTCAAATTGTTTGCCTGGACCAAAGATTTTAATCCAAGCTTGCAGCAACAGTCATCAGCACAGGTTTGGTTACGAATTTATGGTCTTTTGCAAGAGTATTGGAGACCAAAGATCTTGTTTGCAATAGCTAACAGTGTGGGTACACCAATATGTACTGATCAAGTCACTAATAAACCCATGTTTGAACGCGAATTTGGCCATTTATCTAGGGTTTTAGTAGACATGGACCTAAGGAAGGAACCAAAATACAGGGTGCTTGTCGAACAGGAAAATTACGCTTTTTTTGTAGACCTAGATTATGACAATCTGCCTGAGTATTGTCATTACTGCAGCTGTATTGGTCATAACCAAAGTTACTGTAAAAAGGCTAAGGCTGATAGGGAACAAGGTGAAAAAGATGGGTGTGGTTATCATGCATAAGGATTCCTTATGCACCATGCATAAGTCCAGCCCATTCATTAAGCAGTGGCCCAACATAACCAAACAAACAAAACGTTCAACACTTCAATTGAAAACCAAACCAAACGTTCATCACCGTCGTTCAACACCACCGGAATCTTCAATCACCGCTTCCATCACCGTCGTTCTTCATCATCACCAC
>Ga0315913_1000993_pt1 | contig 29165 bp, 14 predicted proteins | sample MpolsnodulesMG_FD_207736 | JGI IMG/M metagenome (GOLD analysis project Ga0315913, IMG submission 207736) | Medicago polymorpha root nodule microbial communities from Los Angeles, California, United States - small nodules | ecosystem: Host-associated > Plants > Roots > Nodule | place: USA...
CCAAAAATTAAAGGTACCAGTGTTGTCAAATAGAAGCTATAGCATTGCGGAATTTGAACAGATTGTAACTTTCCCACGGTACGCTATTTAGTATACTGTTGTAAAATAAAGGCTATAGCGGCGCGGCTATAACACTCTAGTGTAGGAGAATTTGAACAAACTACAATTTTCTGCGATCTAGTATTAACAACACTTAAAAGTAGACAACAAAGAATACAGATAACATGGCCGAGTTATGACAAGTTGAGAGTATTTTACTATACAAATGACAGGTCAAGAGTATTTTACTATACACGTGCATAAGAAAATTTTAAAATCACTCACCAAGACACCAATAACATTTTTTTGGGATAACAAGAAATGAGTATTAACAAAAACTGGATTATAAAAGTTTTGTGGTATCTTAATTCTTGTGAATTTTGAACAACTTCCTTCATGGATAGATTGCATAATAGAAACTAAACAAAACCAAGAGGATGGTGCAGGCAGTGGAAACTTATGCAATAAAAATGGAAAACATGAATGACATACAAATTGTTGAAATAACTTTCAAATAATAAAGCTTACATTTTCTCCCTGAACCTCAAACTGGGTCCTATTGGCAGATTCGATGGAAGGAGTTATCCCTTCTCGAGTTGATAATGCATTGTCAGTCATAAGTTGATCTTCCGCGTATAACTCAGATTTAACGGCAAAACTACCTGGAACTGGAATTTCTTTACCAGCAAAAGAAGCAGAATTATGAACAGAACGATTAAATCCATTAGATGGCCCAACTATGTTCGATTGAGTTGCAGAACAGAACTTTCCTGGATTTTCATTTTTCACGGTATCAATCCGAGTTTTCAAATTCTCAACTTGCGACAACAATGCTTCAACATTTTCAATCATGTCAACGAAGGATTTATCATTATCTTTTTGATGATCTACAGATGCCCACATATCGTTTAACTTAATCTCCCCAACATTATCAGCATTACCTTCTCATATCAATGAAACAAAACATAGGATTAAAAATTTAGAATCTCATGGAATGTAGAAACATATAACAATTGATCAAAACCAGTTTGAAAAATGTTAATAATCATATACTCAATAAACATATGCATGTAACTCTTGAACCTTGTTTGATTCACACTTTAACAGAGTCAAATCTTGTAAGTTAAATTAAAAAACATTATATTATGGCTACTTACCCACGACATCATCATGAAAACCTTCTACGGGACCATCATGAGCTTGGTTTTTATTCTCTGGACAGCAGAAGAGAGAAAAGTGATTACTATCAACGCAAAATAAACTGGCAAAAGAAAATACTACAACAAACCAAGTAATTTCATACCATAGTACGAGAAAAAACAATGGTTAGCCATATATGATGATAAATCACATTCTTCAGCTCTTTTCCTGTTCTTTCTCCACATGACTTTAGTCCTTTGAATTCCCTCAGATCTAGGTACTGACTTGACACCAAAATCATCTACTGCAAACTTAAAAAAATCAAACTGTTTTTGTTGATCGATAGCCGCAATCTCTTTTACGTATTTCTGTGCTTGAGAGTTGAGTTTCTTTATTTTCAACTCGATCCATTTAGAGCGCCACATTATTGGAAAGATGTACCTCCTCCAATGATCAGTTAACTTTTTCTTTCTGAATAGTTACACAGAAATACGTTTAAACACTGACACGGATAGTTAAAAGTGTAAAAGTTTAAACACAACTAGATGAAATCCTTATAAAAAATACATAACAGCCAAAACAAGGTATTTTGAAAATACAAACATGACATTTATGATGTATCACAACTTCAATCATGAGAACCTATGAAGCACGGACATAGACACATAGACACCACTAATGTCCGAAATGTAGAACACTGACACGGATATATAATATTAATAAATATAAAAGCATCATATATAAAAGATAAAAAGGAGGTGAAATTTGATGATTCACATAGTCATAAATATCCACAACAAGTTATGAATTACAGCAACAAAATCGTACAAAATAAGCAAAACACATCCTAAAAAAGGTGTCCCTTTCCAGCAGAACAATGTCCCGAACATGTTGGCGTGAAATAAAAAGAACATTTTATTTGGACACCTAATTGTATTATCTGAACGTGTCGTACGGGTGTCGGTGTCCGACACATGTGCGCAGGACACACCTAAAACTAAGGATATTCATGCTTCATATAACAAAACAACTCATAACTGCAATCCAATCCAATGCACATTCCTTCTGTATGAGGTTAGTTCTTTTATTGTTAGGTTTTTCAATTTTGTTTTATTGCTTCTTAATATTGGCCAAAAAAGGATGAATTGAAATTTAGTCTATAACAGTAATCTTTTATCACTTGAAAAAACCTGAGTTTGAATCCTGGCTGAAACAATCTTTGGCCATACTTACTTACCTTCCGGATTATCAAAGACCCCTTTCCCTAAGAACCAGAGAGTTAAGACCACAAAAACAACAACCAAACCCTATAGTGGGGTCGGCTACATCGATCAAATTACGCCGTAATGTTCTATCATAAACCATATTTTGATCCAACTCATTAATCTCTAGATCTTTCTAAATAGTTACTCTTATACTTTTTCTAGGACTACCTCTGCCTCTAGCAATCTGACTATCCTACATCTGATCTACTCTCACTACAACATCTACACGACTTCTCTCTACATACTCAAACAACCTCAGCTCAGAGTCATGCTTCAATTGGTTAAACCATATTTAAAAAGTAAAACAAACAACTAAATGCAAAAAATAAAAACTGGATGAACCAACCATAGTTAAACCTAGTTCAGTCCTGGTTCAACTAGAGTAAGGTACAACCGAGCTCAAACCAACCAGCAAACTGCCCAGTTCCTACTTCCTAGTTCGGTCCAATAATTAAAACATTGAGAAACATACCTCAATAGAAGTGGCTTTCTCCACACCTTATGCCTCCGCTGCGATTCAACCTCCTCAGAATCACCGAATGCAGAATCAGAACTAGTATCTGTATGACCAAAAGAACTAGAACTTGAACTCTCAGTAACAGTAAGATCCACACAATTATCTTCCATACCCTTGAAACCAGAATTCCCAATTATATTAACTTCCACATTCTCTTCATCTCTACAAGATAACGACGGAATCTCTTCAACCACATTTTGTTCTTTCAGTTCTGAAATTGCAACAGAAGATTCAACATTTGTTACATTATTATCTTCTTTTTCAAGGTCACCTCCTTCTACTATCTTGTCAGGTTCCAATTCTTGGCCAGTTTTTTCACTCATTATCTGTTCAAAAACCATAGCTTAAACTTCATAATCGAAAAAAACCGATATAATCATAGACCCATATGAAGAAATTGCATGCTACAAATTATAAAATCATCAAAATCAAAACTTTCATAAAAAAATTAATAAAATCATGAATACAATCAATGAAACAAAAGCAACAGCTTCATGATTGAAAAATTGATTTTTCACAGACCCATATGAAGAAATTGCATGCTTCCAATTGTATAATCATCAAAATCAAAACTTTCACAGAAATCATGAATAACATCAAATAAACATAACAAGTTTATGCAACAAAAATAATACACAAATCAATGAAACAAAAGAAACAACTTCCTGATCAAATAAAACAGCAAAAACCCATGTGAAGAAATTGCATAAAATCATCGAAATTTTGCAAATTTCACATAAAAAGTGAGTAATAACAAACAAATAAAATGATTATGGAACAAAAATAATATAAAATAGCATAAAATCGTGCGATACGAGGAACAAAATTCAATTACCATAAAACCTTGAAACAAGGAAGAAGAAGAAGAAGAACATGGGAACAAAAAAACACTTACAATTGAAAGCTGTCGCTACTCGATTGTGTTGTGAGTGACAGTGGTGAAATTCCCTTTGCTGTAAAAAAAGTAAAATATTCTATCTTTTGATATAAATTACTTTTGATAGATTATTATTTAAAATTTTAAATCCGATAAAAAAAAAAAAAAAAAAGGTATTGTTATATTGTGTCCCAAGGACACAAGTTAAGAAAACCAAAATTAGAAATTTTTCATAGAACAAAATTTTGACTTTAAATAGTTGAATAGAGTTGAATGCACAATTTTTAAGACATTTATTTCTATTTTAAATTTCTTAAGGGCACATGTTAGCATTTGTTTAAAAAAAATCATTTTAAATTCTATCTTTTTTGCCAAGTAACTTATTTGCTATAATTTTACCTATTAAACTGAATTAGCGAGAAATCCAGAGTTTGAACATCGGTCATTGTTTGTATAAAGTAATGTCTATCAAGTATCAACTAAGTTATACTAACGAGGATTAAAATTCTATCGTAATAAAAAATTAGTTCATATACATTGTGAAGTAAAGAGTAGTTTTATATAGTCTCTACAGTTGTGCGTACAGCGTGCTCGATTCATCTTAAGAAAGTGTAAAGAGTTTTTACATTGTCAATCAATCATAACCGTTAGATTATTATTTTAAAGTCATACATATGATTGATTGTCATGAGTTGACGTTATTTATCATTTTACATAATGCATGAAAATTAAACTCTTCTATAAATATTTATTAGGCTAGGTAAATTTAATAATTTTGTCATTATAAGTATAATTCAGTTATCACTTCATATAGCCGGCCCTAGCTTTCTAGTGAGAGAAATTTCAACTTCTCTCTAAACTTTCTTTCTCCTTCGTTCATCGAGGAGGGGTGGTTTTAGGTAATTTTTGGACCTAGAATCACCCCTCGACATCTTTTTTCCTTTTTCTTTCAATCTAAATAAGTGGTTTTCACATATATCAAGTTTTTTATTTTGTGTTTTTTTGTGATTTCGTCGTCTAAGTGCGGCGTTGTGTTGTTCGTCGTCTTGTGCGACGTTTGATTTCGCATCTTGTCGCGGTGTTCACTTATTTCCTATTGAAAGATTGGCATCAGTCAATTACAAATTCAACCAATGATTTGGGCGTCAACGTTGAAAATCCGAAAGTATGTGAATTTCGGTGACTTAGGTTTTATCATATTATTTGTAGGCATTTTGTCATTTTATGCTATTAACTTGGGTGTTGTGAGTTTGTTCGCAGATCCACCTTTTACGTTTTTAGTGATGTTTGTATCTGATGTAATCTATCGATTTGAATGAAAAAATATCGTTTTATTTTTATAAAAAAAAAAAAGTATAATTCAGTTGTTAAAGACAATGCAATATACAATGATTGCGGTTTAAACATTGAATTTATTGTCTTAAAAGGGTGAAATTCTAACAACTAGACCATTTGCTAAAAAAAAATAAAAATATATTCTTAGTTTATCGATTAAAGTTTAGTTGTATTCACTTGGTTGCAAACTTGTTCTTATGTCTCTAGGTAGTGAGGTTCCAAACTCAAAAGTGAGAGTTTAGTTTTATAACCTCAAGAGGGGACATAACTCAATTCACCGCAAGGCCAAATTAAAATGGTTTTTCGTGTCACTTTAATTAATTCTTCCTTCCCCAAAATCTTTTAAAAATATTCTTCTTTATTTAAATTCAAGCTATTTAATTGTTTTCTCCTTAATAAAGTTTTATTTTTTTGGTCAAACTCCTTAATAAAGTTTTACTTATTCCGAATTAACATTAAAAAATAGTTTCAAATTTTAAATCACAAAAAAAAAAAATCATGTTTTATACATCGAGTAATTTGATCTTTTACTATTATATACTTTCTCTATTATTCTCTTCTATAACATTTTTCTTTGATTTTTTTAATCATTATTTCCGTTATTTTAAACTTTATGGTATTATAACTCCATTCATTAATTTAATTTTTATTTTTATTTTTTATAAAACAAATTAGGGATGGAAATGTATTATTAATGACCATTTTTATAAATAATCCAAAATTTAAACTTCATTTTTTGAGGTTATAATGTTCAAACTCTTACTATTGAGATGATACCATGTATACAATTAAGTTTAAGATAAATTTTATAATTATAATCAATTATATTTATCAACTAGAATCAATTTTAATAAAATTAGTATACCACACATTCATGTATATGTGATAATATAAGCTTTATTTTGAAGAAAAAGTTGTTTGTTTAAACTTATTTTAAAAAAATAACTATTTAAAAAAGTTACAACAATTATTTAGTTATTAAATCAACAACTGGCAATATTTTTCTAACGCTTAAAAAACAATATATATTTAATAACTCATTTAGGTTTGTCTGATCGTGTTGAATTTAAATCTTAGAGTGTGCTCTCAAAGTCTTAGCTTCAAATCTTCCTGGTACCAATTTTACTGGACTACTTGATTTCTTAAAAAAAAAATATTTTCTCTTTATACCTTGGATCATTACATAACCATGCTACTTCTAAGGTGAATGGAAATTATTTAGGGCATAAAATATTTTGCAGCGATTGAGAGTGTTTTTAACAAATGAAAAATGTTCACATGTTACCTTTAATTTAAGTGTACACATTCAAATTATTTAGGGCAAAGTCTATATGTGGCATGATTTATGTATTTGTTATTACATTCAAATTATGGAAGCATCAGTGAACATATTTAGCTTATATATGTTATCCATTTGCATGAGTCCAAAGATTTTGAACCTAACCTATATTGCTACACGTTAATTACTGTCACTCATTGAGCACATATTTATGGAGGATTATGAAAAACTGAACTTTGAGAAATGGAATCACATGTCACAACACATTCAAGATACTTAAAGTGAATGTGGCATACTGTAATCTAGTGTGTCCATAAATGGAAAATAGAAGCCAGAAGATTAAAAACCAAATTGGAAAAACACACATGTCATATAAATAATCATTTGCTCAATTTTAAGAAATCTGTAGTAATTGTTGCAATGCTACATTTACTTCTTGTTATAAGGGTCAATGTTAAAAACTGAAAGCCTAACTGCATAAACCAACCAACTAACGAATAACGATCCGTGGGAGATGATAACCGGTTGAATGTTGGAAAATGTTTACTGTTCGGAATATTGATCATGTCGCGAGCATTCTTGATTATGTCACTGGTGTGGTTAGTTATGCTCTATTAATTAAAATTGCAGCAATGGTGTTGTTTTGTGATTAAGAACATGAGTGATATAGGCTATAGCTTATGCCCGTTGCTGTTTGTTAGAGATGCTCGAGACGTGGTAAGTCTAACGGAATTTTGGTGGTTGAGTCTAAGGGAGTTTTGCAGTTGAGGAAGACAATATTTGATCTGGTTTTGATTTAAACTGCATAATTGAGGTAAAAAAATTATGTTTATTGGTGAAAAAGAAGGCTCAGCGTGATCTATGAACTTCTTTGATTTCGACCATTGATCCCCGCACAGGCCTTGGTTACCCTCAAATGATTTATCCTGAAATGTAGCGAACTGCTCATTCTGAAGTATAGGACCTGAGAGATTGTCGAAGGACACATTAAGGAACTCCAAAAAGGTAAGTTGTGTCAACTATTGGGGAATCTTCCCTGACAAATTGTTGAAAGAAAGATCCAATGCTTCAAGGGTTGAAAGCTTCCCTAAAGAATGTTATTTGACAAGTTGAGCAAAACAAGCCCTTCAATTCACCTATCACTCTTTAGTATCTTTCCACTTATTTTGTTGCTTGAAATATCAATGGCAATCATTTTATAAAATTCTTGAAGCCTCTCTTTTTTTTTGAAGAGGCAAAAATTTCTTGAAGCCTCTCTTAAACCATCACCAACCCTTTGTTTGACATTGTGAACGAATAAGTGTTTGTTTTTGTCCAATGTTGTCGTGTGTGCTGGGATCGGAAGAAAATTCGCCACTACTCGTACTGTAACTGACTTGTTTTGGAAGCTTTCATTGATTTCCATCTCTTAATCATTTCTAAAGGAAAAGTATGAATACTCATAGTGTTTGGAGAAGCTGAGTCAAGAATACACCTTAGTGGATTAAGTCCTTTTTGTGGAGAATGCAAAATCACTCTGTTAGGGGTAGGCTAGAATATTAGTGGATTATCATGTGATTCTTTCTTCCGTTACTCTCTTTATTTTCTTTGCGCAAGTTCTTTATGGTTTAGCTTCAATTTTTGTTTTAATTTAATGTTTCATATGAAGTTAAATGATTTGACAAAGAACTTAGCTTTGTGTTAAAGTGATTTTCAAAGGAGACATTACTTCAACTGAACTAATATCAAAGAGAAAATATATATTAAAATGGTCAAAACAATTCAAACCCCTATTTTTTCGTGTTTTCTAGCACATTCACAACAATCAAACTTGGTTTCTTGTTTCAATTCATGCAAACACAAGGTCCAATGGATGTAAGTGGATATTTAGAATTAAAGAAAAATTCAGATGGAAGTAAAAACAAATATGTAAAAACAAATATAAAGCAAGGTTCGTAGTTAAGTGGTTTAGTCAAAAACTAGAGTTTGACTTCACAGATTCTCTCGTGTAGTTAAATCAATAACCATATAAAGCAAGGTTCGTAGCTAAGTGGTTTAGTCAAGAATTAGGGTTTGACTTCACAGAAACATTATCTCGTGTAGTTAAATCAATAACCATTGGAATCATTTATGACTTTAGCTCTCAGTTGCAAGTGGGATATTTAGCAAATGAAAAATGCTAGAGTGCACGAGAGGAATTTTCGTTTATATTGCACGACAAATTCTTTCTCTCTTATTTGATTTGTTCCACTGCATTTTTTTATGATAAATCTCAAGCATATCTCTTCTTGTGTGCTACTACAAATCAATGCACAATATAATATGCTTTAAATAAATTATATGACGGTTTAAACTTTACCCTTTGGAGAATACATGGCTTTGGACATCAGTGATAATGACAATGACCATCTCAACAGTGTTTATATTATATGCTTACATTTTTTGTTTTATTACTTAGCATGTAGTTTTATTTTGACAACAAATAAATTAGCATGAATAAAGCCTCAAATTAAATGAGCAAATTTTGTAAGATGTGTGAGTCGTGCAAATTCGTGGGGGAGAGAGTGTCGTGCCAAATAGCACCACTCTTAGCAAATTGATGTAAATAATGTCTTTTTGAACGAGATTTTACAAGAGTAAGTCTATATGACTCAAGCACCCGGCTTTGAACAAGATGACAAAACCTTAGTATGCAAAGCTCCACAAAGCTCTACTTGGACTGAAGCAAGACCCCAAGGTTTCTCAAGATTGCTAGATGATTCTTCAAGATTCTATGGTTTCACAACAACACAAGGAGTCGAAAATAATTTAGATTTAAGGAAGTTATGATTGATTGAGTGATTTCTCAAGTATTGCTACTCTCATTCACACAAACATAGATTTTCAAATCAAAAAGTTTCCATTTATAGGCTATGGTTTGAATTTGATGATAAGACAAATGAAGAAAAAGAGGATAAATTCTCTCATTCTCTAGTGATAATCGTTAGAATATCCTTCTAATTGTTTGGTTCAACGTCTAATCGATTATCATGACAAAACAACAACTTAATTATCATATATTGATGTCTACAAACATCGAAACATCTATCCAATATAGGACTAAAAAATTAATAAATAAAATAGGAGGTTTTCCTCTAAAAAAAATAAATATTAGGTGTTACATGAAAAACCTCCACAAAATATATGAATGGAAAAGGGTTTTTTTTTTTTTTTGAGGGAATGAATGGAAAAGGTTTTGAAGCTCCGCAAAATAAACATCATGGATAGTGGAAGTTATAAACCTCCATAAAATATATGTATGCTTTAGATTTCAGTTTGGGGAAACCAAGTAACTGAATTTTCAGAGGTAAAACCTCACCCCCGCCACAAATTAGCTTTTTTTTTTTTGTTTCATTTATATGTAAAAAAAAAATTACAGCTAGGGTTAGGGTATGCAAATTAATCTCTTGAAAAAATAGATGATTCGTGAAAATTCAACGTATACAGATTTGTGATTTCAAACTCTTTAAAAAGAATAACGTGTTTCCCCTAAAAAAAAGGGTATGTATTTGTATATCGCGATTACACAAATGAAATATCCACCGAGATCATATGGTATGGTGTTGTTGTATCCCATGAATGTTGTGCAATTCATTGTTTAGGTCATGTGTCAATTTTATTGATGAATCTAACAATGATTTTGATAGACATAATCAAAGGATTTCCTAATGTTTGTGTGGAGGAATTGACTTCGGTTGATTTTGGTAGAGAAATCAATTTCTTTATCTATATGTATTCATATATGAAATTGTTAGTATTTCAATCATTAAATCGGCGACATCTATGTAACTCATTCCCAAAATTTAAATTGCATCCATCCAGACACACTCATTCAAAATTACTTCCTCTATGTGTAATTGATTTCATAAATTTTACATGAAATATCTAATTAGGTTGCAATTCAATTGAGAAATTAATCAAGGTGAAGGAAGCTTGATTGATTGCATATGTATATCTGATGAGTGGATATGGCCCGTTTCAAATTAAGTTTGATGGACTACACTAACGAAATAGAGGCTCATGTGGGTTGGTTTAGAAAACTATTATTTACCTCTGGATTGAAAAATTAAACGGCTAAGATTTGTAACAAATAAAAATAAAAGAGCTACAACATTATTTGTGTCTTGCATTTACACTAAATACAAGCCTAGTGCAAATAGCCACTTATTTAAAATAATAACCTCAAAATTAAAACATTTACTCACTTGACAAGTGCATATAACAACATTATTTAGCATTATGGGTATACTTTAAATGAGATACTTGATCCACTTAATTTTTCTTCTATGATTTTGGATAACTTTTCGACCATTGAAGGAGAAAGATAATTAATCCAATCCCCTATTTCTGCCTTTCGAAAGTAGTACTTTTTCTCAATATTCCATCCTAAACCTCCACATTTATTTGCATCCAATACCTTCATCGTTTCAAAGCTACATAAATTAATAATATTTTCAATCACACCATTATTTTCCTCCTCTTGAATAAAAGGACAACCCAAAAACATTGCAATTCTTCTAACATTAAAATTTATATCTTCTTTAAGATCTTCATATTTCAAGAATAAAATCTTGTTTGGTCTAGCTATGCTCTCCTTCAAGTAACCCAACATATGGTCCCAAAATGGACCAACATGACATATCCCCTTACAATACCTTTCAAAATCATTCTCTAAAGATTGATTTAATGCAATTTTGTTCATGAAATTCCAATAAGACACATAAGTGTCAAATGGGTTCCTACATATGTAAATTATCTTACAATTTGACTCTTTAATTGACTTGGCTAGAGAAGTAAAAGGGATGTGAGTTCCAAAAAACCTTGGTTCAATCATGTTTAATAGATCAACTTTAGGAAATTTGCAAACCGTATCAACATAAATATTAAATTCAAAGAAAGGTACTAATTCATGAGGATTAGTTTTAAGTAATGGATGATTCTCTAGAGAAGAAAAATGATAGCGATTAATAATTGCAAAGGTTAGGGCTTTCAACCATGTTGTTCCTGATTTTGGCATAGAGGCAATAACAACATCACTATCTTTAGCTTGAAAGTCATTTTGAAAAGAGATTATAGATTGTATTTGAGATGGTGTAGTCCAAAAACCTTGAAAAAAATAATAATATTGATTGCCAAACCCATATTCTTTAGGAAGTGAGAGAACTAGATTCTTACACTCTTCTCCAATTGCTTCCAATTGTTCATCTTTTGATTGTTCTTCCGTGAAATGTGTGACATTTGTTGATGCCATTGAAGGAGAACACAAATGCTAGATTGATAATATTGTGACAGATGTTATTTATAGATTAATCTTAACATTGTTATTTATACATTAAATGTACTAACCAAATAGTTAACATCTATAACTTAATGGTAGATAAATGGAATACATCAACAAACTGCTCAAGTGGCTAATGACCTCCTCCTAGAACGAATCATTCTAGAGAAAAGTAGATAAAGGGATTACGTCAACCTCTAAAAAAAGGAATACATCAAGTTTTGGCCTAGCATTTTTATTAGTCCTGTTTTGCCATTTTTTTCTAACAACTCTCAATTGTCGTGTAATAAATAAAGTAACTGCACAAATGGTAATGTTCATCATCATGTGTATAAGAATGGAATTGCATAGAGCATGATCATTCAATGAAAATTTAGAAAGAACAAAAAGCAAAAATAGCATAGTGGGTAGATTGTAAGATGAGAGGTCAACAACAACAAAAGGAAGAGATCACCCAACAATAAAAATAGCATAGTGGGTAGATTGTAAGATGAAAATTCCCCTAAACTGAATTCAAGATCTTTTTTTATATTTGATCAAGTTTAGTAGCACACGAAAGACTCAAATTATATGACTCACTTGATAGTTATATATGAAACTCCATGAAGGATTTTATTTGCGTAATACATACTATCAAAATTATTGATCATTTATCCATTTTAAAGATTTGGAAATGAATTCGTTATAATCGATTTTATGATAATGGTATAAAATATTATTAGAAATCCTAAAGAGATTCTAAAATTTTTTATTAGATAAATGTTCATATGGACAAATCTAATTGATTATGTACTAGAATGATTGTGATGTCACTTGATGTGAGTAAAGATCATGCCCTCAAGAAAATTATGAACAACTTGAATTGGTCAAGTGAGAACACTAATGTTCTTTCAAAAAAAGAGCGTGAACACTAATGTATTTTGCTTATTAATATATTGTGGTATTTTAGTTTTGTCAATATTAGTAAATACAGATATTGCAACAAAGTCAAGCATTCAATTTGTACTTTAGAGAAAGAACAATGTCACTCAATCGCTTGAAAATGCTAACACCACATCAAGGAAGTGGAGAATGCCCTTTATTAAAGATTATGATTTTATTAATACAAGAAACTTGCGGTTTTCTAATTTTAAAAGGAGATTCTTTCACATCTCAAGAGCCGCTAATTTGGAGAAGAGTATGGAGATAGATTGTAACACCCTATTTCCCAACGATAATTATTAAATAATAAGAATATATTTAATAGTAAGGATGTTACAAAACTCGATATTATATAACAAAATTACGATAAAATGTTTTCTTTTAAAATAAATCCACTGGAGAAGAAGAAAATTATTCACTGATCACATTAATAAATTCATACTTGTCGTTCAATAATCATAAATAGGAAAACAGAAAAGGTTCCAAGATTCAACTCAAACTACAATTAAAATTTAAATCGTCGTCCCAACCCTAGTGTTACAATATCAGAGCTCGTAGCAACTACATGCTTATTCAACTACTAATAACAGAACTAAACGGAGGGTATCCCCTCATCTCCACTTTCTAAAACATCACATAGCTACTCCTTGTCAACCTGAGTATCTGTACTCAAGGTACAACCACCATACAGAAAACAACACAACAAAATAAGGGGTGAGAAATCCTGCCATAACATAATCATAGGGAAAAGCACACATATTAAATAAATATCAAAATAATATAATCTCCACCATATTTTCACTCCCAACAGTTATTATGCATAATCTCTTCTTTCACATATCACTACAACACATCATTTTCACACTTACAACCACCAAGCACAAAACATCATCATATATATGCATATGGACTCTCCTATCGACCTATATGAATGTGGTACCACACTTACTCATCATTTTGTCAGAGTTATGTTACTGGACTTTCACCTGCATAATTTGCCAGAGGTATATGTTACTGGATTTTTCTCGACATCAATGCACGACACCATCCTCTAGACTCTATATGAACGTAAAAAATTAAATTCGACAAGTATTACACGTATACACTTAATCACATAACCCACATATTAATGCATGTATCCCCCTAAAATGCACGACTCTAATGCAAGCACACAAAACATCACCACCACTCTCATCATCATCATAGATAAACATCATCACTCTCATCATCATTATAGATTAACCATCAACATTATCATCATCACAACAACATAGACATCGTCATTCTCCTAATCTTAACTTCGTTCTGATTTAAAGTTATTATCACACGTTATCATTAATTTCAACTTCAGCAACTTTCCTCACTAAGACTACATTATAATTTAAGGTTTCATTCTCTCGATACTAGTCGTTATTATTATTGTCAACCATTATAACTCTTGTCCTTTTTCCTATTCATCTTGCTCTCTTCTAATTGGTCCCCGACTTATTCATCGTTATCATCATTCCAATTATCTTTCATTACTTAATATACAACTCCTTATTTTCCCTTACATTTCGTCTTAACGACCCTCTCATCGTTTACAATCATCTAAATTAGACTTCTATATTCTCTACTCATTTTTACACCTTATACGTTACTATCTAACATTCATCTTAAGTTCTTTAACTACCTTGACTCTTTTACTCTTTCACTTAACGGTATTCCTAAACTCATTATTGGTTTAAGGAGATTATGTATAACCTCATCAGTTACTCAGAAAAAGCACCTACTTCATATCACCTTTTATCATCGTCTTATACCCCTTTTACTAAATCGTGTGTTATAAGACTCACCATGTACCCACTATTTGCTCTATTGAATTCTCGTCTTATAAACCTTAGTTAACTGGATATCTTTTCTCACTGTTATTATCATCACTGACATTACCCAATGCTTTAACTCCTACTCACAACACAACTCACTTCATCATTTACTCATCACCCTAAACAAGATATGTCATCGATATTACTCGTCATTCACAAACATCACTTATTACATCATTCATCATCACCATTTAACAATTATCATCTCAACGTAGATCTTCATCATACGATAGTAACCTCTTGTCATTAAACAACATCTTACACGAGCATCTGTATACATCACATTCCTTTGTTATTCATTACTACAATTTGAAATCTACTCTCGTCTTTCGTCCTCTCCATTACTACACCTTTCATTCTAATAGTATACCCCATTCTCTATTCTAATTTAAGTGTTTACCTCTCTACTAATATTCCTCGTAGCGTCATCCATATTATCTTTCACTTCCTATTTCCAAGTCATCTTGACATTCTTAGATTCTCATAGGCTATTATCTTTGGTTCATATTTAAGCTTGTTATTACCCTTGGGTAATCACTTTTACTTATGCTCGAACACACTCCCTCATCTATATATGTAATTTAGGGGTCCTTACATTTACTTTATACAATAAAGGCTTTCTTAAAATCACTACTACTTTTATAGATGTTGAAGAGACCACTAAAAGGATTGTACTAAAATTTCATTAACAACACATCATGACCCAGGTGCGGTGTTTAAATCATAACTCAAGTTGTAGAGAGACTAATGGATTACATCCAATGGTAAATGAAAGATAACATCTTTATCTACATCTTTCATGAAGAGACCTAAATCCAATTCGGTACAGAGAATGGTGGAAAGATTGGTTTTTCTTGAACCTAGGCAGATTGCATGACCGTGCTGACCTCTCTGTAGTATTTTAATCATAACTCACGTTGTGAATGTCTTATTGAGGTGGGACCAGAGCCATTGGAAATATAACATCCATACCAACAACTTTCATGTTTACACAAAAACCCAGGTCGGGACAGAAATGGGTGAAAAAGACCCATAAGTGGGCGCTAGGCGCCAGGAACAGGCACCTGAGGCGCCAGCTCTCGGGTTGTGGGCGCTAGGCGTCCTTATTGCAGCGCAACGCTGCAATGTGTTCAAATTCTACGTTTGAGCTACGGGAATACTTCTAAAGTGCCCTAAATGTCCACTTTAAGAACCCTTATGATCCCAAACTGATATGAAACATTACTTAGGGTTACCCTAACATTCAAACACTACTTTTTCACACAATTTATCTAATTGCATCACTCTTCACATGATTAAATTCTCAAATCAATTACCCTAAATTTGGTTTTTAAATTTAATCTTTCAACAACAACAATAACCCTCAATTCTCCTATTTCAACTTCATCTTTTAATTGGTTCATCATCATTCTCATATCACAATCTCACATCATACATCAAGATCCTACTATAACCTCTTTACATCCCCCACAATAAAACATAAACCCTAGAGATGAATAGATTCTCCCCCTTACCTTGAATCCTTCGAGAATTTTGGTTTGTGGCTTGACCTCGCTGCCGCTAGGGTTTCTCCTCTAATGATCTTATTTTCTTTCTTTTCCACGTTCAGCAATACTCACTCTTCTAACTCCTAACTTTTCTATTTATATTGAGGCTGGTCACTTGTTAAGATTCTATTCCCCTCTACTCACTATTATTTTACTCCTCTCCTCCCCCACTTATTTAAAACTTATATTCTACACCCTCGACCCTACGTTATTTTATTTTGACTCCTCCCTTCATTATAACTAAATTCTCACATTATTCCTCAATCATTATCAATATTCCATTTTGTCAATAACAAAACAATACTCCAGCATAAGCAACATCAATAATAGTATTAATCAAAACTTCACCTAATGAATATCAATGAATTAAATAGAAACTGAAAGTTGGGGTGTTACATAGATCATATCTTTCTATAGAGTCACCGTCAAGTAAAGATTTTGAGTAACTAGTATAAAAGATTATTTAAACTTCTTTGTTGTCTTTATGAAGGGGAGAGAAAAATGTGTTATGAACTCTTTTTCCCCTAACCATGGTTTTATCCCACTGGGTTTTCCTTGTAAGGTTTTCAATGAGGCAGATTATAACACAAAAAGATGTTATACTCTTTTTCCTTCACTAGAATTTTTTTTCCATTGGGTTTTTCTTTAGTAAGGTTTTAATAAGATATATCCTTGATGGACTTCCAAGGAGGAGTGTTATGAATATATCTATTAGTGGATGTTCATCCATTACCCTTCCACATACTTGTAACTCCCACTAGTGAGTGGATTGTAATGTGATCATTTTCATTTACCTATATGTGTCCTATAAATAGGACCTACATTACAATGTAATAACATACTTGAGAAGCTATACTATATAATTTTTTGTTCTCCCTTTATCATTTTCTCTCTACTTTTCTATGTTGTACAATATCTTGCAATACTTTAAATTAATTTCATAACATATTTCTAATTTCCAATGATATTTTATTTGTGATTTTTTCCCATCATGTTCTACCATTCTACCTCGTTCTTTTTCCTAATCCCATTGTTTACCTCTTTCTCTAATTATCATTATCATATCTTTTTTCAACTCTCCATGCCTATCTAATTGAGTGTCCTCATCAACGTCATGTATCATAAGTGTTGATTTTGATTAATAAAATGAATGAAAATGACTAATTTGTTACCATTTAATCAAATAAAATGACCAACATGCACTTTTTTTTGTTAGGGGACCAATATAAACCTCACAATAGAGATAAGGGATCAAAAAGGTGTTTAAGCCTAAAGAAATTTAAATTTAACAGGGGTTAAAACTTCATGCTGAAATTATATATAGGATATAAACATGCAACTTTTTTTATTAGAACTAAAAGCAAAATTTGATATATTTATAGGGACCTGATACTTATTTAACCTTTCATAAATTGTGTTATTTATATGGATTGATTTTGTTTCATAAACAATATCGATAGTGATTTAACCTAAGTTCACTTCGATGAGATCGTAAGGGCTCTCTTCCAGCTTAATCAGAGGTTCTAAGTTCGAATTCAACCTTGAGAATGAAATAGTTTTAAATATCTTAAGAAAGAGTTTTGCCACCCGTTAGGGTCATACCCGACTCGAGAGATTAGTCTTTACAGTTATGAATAGAGGATACTCGGTTCACACAAACAAAAAAAACAATATAAATGGTGCTTTGTCTTTACTAATATAATAATTTGTAAAAATAAGATTTGAAATGGGGTGAATTCTAGCCTTGAAATGGTCATAAAAATGAATGATAAGATTTTAAAATTTAATTTAATTTTAAATAAAATAAAAACTATGATTTATATTTAAATAAATAAAAACTCCAAAATTATATTAGTTTTTTCAAAGAGCTTAACCTTTTATATATGAATATAAAGCTTAATTGTATACAAATACAATACATGTGATATGTCTGCATTTTCTTAAATGAGTTTTCACACAATAAATTTTTTAGTAATGGAGAACTCCATTTCCTTTAAAAAAAATGAAAAGGGTCTCTATTCCCTTACAAGTTATTCGTCTTTCTTTTAGGGCAGACTCACGTACATTTTAGAGTTTGCACTTACATCCTCTTCACCTTTTATAATTCAACTTACCCTCATATGTAAGTGTTTAATGTGTTAATTTAAAATTTGGTAGAAGGTATGTACCATGGATGGAGGGATACCATCGAACCTAGAGTCTAGAGATTGATAAGCTGGTGGTTAGAGCAACCATGATCATAAACCATGGATGAATGATATGAGAAAATAATATTAATTGAACCCTAAATATCTTTCTTAACTTTATGAAAAAAAAATTCATTTTTATTCCTCCAAATCTCTCAACAAGTTATAAAGAAAAGAGGTCCCGTCTTAAACATAGAATGATGTTTGAAAATGCTAAGACTGACTCATGGATTCATTTGAAAATGGGTAAGAACCAACAAGTTGTTGTTGTAGTTTTTTTTTTGAAGGAAGTTGTTGTTGTAGTTATATTTCTCTTCTTTATTATTTAATTTAGAGTTCTTTTTTTTTTTGTGTATTAGAAAAAGAAACATTACTTCCTAAGATGAAAAGAAAGTGTTACTAGCATTACTCTTAGTACGTATATATCACATGATTTTGCAAACGAAGTAACATACTACATGCCAATATCTTAAGATCACTCAAAAGAAACATTAATTAAACTTTTACAGACACACTTCACAACCATTTAAATCTATGAGATAGCCACATAGTTGACAAGAGATGTAAAAGACCAACAACAATATTTGTATCTTTCACTTATGCTACTTATTTAAGATAAGGGTTTGTCTAACATGTGCAACATTGCAAATGTTAAAACAACTAATAGTCATATTATAGGCATACTTTAAATGAAATACCAGATCCACTTAATTTTTCTTCTATGATTTTGGATAACTTTTCTATCATTGAAGGAGAAAGATAATTAATCCAATCCCCTACTTTTCTTCTAGGTATTTTGCATACCTAGGAGTGTTAGCGTGTTTTTGTAGTTTTTTTTTCTTTTGGGTTTTGGCCCTCTTTGTTAAAAAAAAAAGACTATATGTGACAATTTAAAGTATACAAATGTGTCATTTTAAACTCTAAAGAATAAAGTATTTTTATAAGATGAGTGTCATAATAAAGTATATATCACGTGAGTAACATATGACATGTCAATATCTTAACATCACTCAACACTAAAGAAACATCAATTAAACTTTGAGAAATGATATTTGTACAACCATTTTTGTACAACTTTCTCTCTCATACTCATATTATCTTCTTTTTCTCTCTCTTCCTTTTTCTCTCTCCATTGTTTTTGACCAATAAGAAGAGAGGACAACAAGGTTGTTCCAAAAGTTGTACCAAAATAGTTGTTTAAATATCATTGCTCTTGAACTTTTACACACACTTCACAACCATCTGAATCTATGAGATAGCCACATAGTTGACAAGATATGCAAAACCTCTAAGAAAATTCAATAAATAAAAAAGACCAACAACAATATTTGCATCTTCAACATATTCTAAATAAAAAGTTGTTGCATATAGCCATTTATTTAAGATAATAACCACATCATTAAAACACTTACTTACTCACTAGTTTTATTATGGGCATACTTTAAATGAGATACTTGATCCATTTAATTTTTCTTCTAAGATTTTAGATAACTTTTCTACCATTGAAGGAGAAAGATAATTAATCCAATCCTCTATTTCTGCTTTTCGAAAGAAGTACTTTTTCTCACATATCCTTCCTAAGACTCCATATTTATTTGCTTCCAATCCTTTCATCTTTTCAAAGCTACATAAATTGATTATATTTTCAATCACACCATTACTTTCTACCGCTTGAGTAAAAGGACAACCCAAAAAATCTGCAATTCTTTTAACATGAAAATTTATATCTTCTTTAAGATCTTCATATTTGAAGAATAAAATCTTGTTTGGTCTAGCTATGCTCACCTTCAAGTAACCCAACATATGGTCCCAAAATGGACCAACATGACATATTTCCTTACAATATTTTTAAAAATCATCCTCTAAAGTTGATGTAGGTAAAGAATGATGTAATGCAACTTTATCCATGAAATTCCAATAAGACACAAAAGTGTCAAATGGGTTCCTACATATGTAAATTATCTTACAATACGACTCTTTAATTGACTTGGCTAGAGAATAAAAAGAAATGTGAGTTCCAAAAATCCTTGGTTCAGTCATGTTTAATGGGTCAACTTTGACAAATTGCCAAGAGGTGTCAGTATAAATGTTTATTTCAATGAAAGGAACTAATTCATGAGGATTAGTTTTAAGTAATGGATGGTTCTCTTGAGAAGAAAAATGATGGCGATTTATAATTGCAAAGGATAGGGCTTTCAACCATGTTGTTTCTGATTTTGGCATTGAGGCAATAACAACATCACTATCTTTAGCTTGAAAGTCATTTTGAAAATAGATTATAGATTGTATTTGTGATTGTGTAGTCCAAAAACCTTGAAAATAATAATAATATTGATTGTCAAAGCCATATTCTTTAGGAAGTGAGAGAACTAGATTCTTACACTCTTCTCCAATTGCTTTCAATTGTTCATCTTTTGATTGTTCTTCTATGAAATGTGTGACATTTGTTGATGCCATTGCAGGAGAGCACAAATGCTAGATTGATAGTGTTGTGACAGACATTGCATTGTTATTTATACATTAAATGTACTAACCAAATAGTTAACATCTATAACTTAATGGTAGATAAATGGAATACATCAACAAACTGCTCAAGTGGTTAATGACCTCCTCCTTGAACGAATCATTCTAGAGAAAAGTAGATAAAGAGGAATACATCAAGTTTTGGCCTAGCATTTTTATTAGTCCTGTTTTGCCATTTTTTTTCTAACAACTCTCAATTACCGTGTAATAAATAAAGTAACTGCATAAATGGTAATGTTTATCATCATGTGCATAAGAATGGAATTGCATAGAGCATGATAATTTAATGAAAATTAAGAAAAGAAAAGCAAAAATAACATAGTGGGTAGATCGTAAGATGAGAAGTCAAGATCAACCAACACTGAACTTTGTATTATATATTTATTACTTATTATTGATCTTTTTACAAGCTATTACATTTATTTATTTATTTATTTATATAGAAAAGTACATTTATTGATGATAGTATGAAGTTAATATTTTTGTGTTTAAGCAAATTGATTTTGGATATGTAAAAATCAATTTATAGGTTTTATTTTAAAAGAGTCAATATATAGGTTGAATTTGATAAAAGTGATAAAATAAATAAGGATAATTGATTTGTAGCATAATAAAAATTGATTGCTAATATTTGAAATGTAAAATACCCTAGGGTGATATGAATCGTAATTTAAAGTTTAGTGACGATAAAATTATTTCTTATCATGATATTTGAAATGCAATTGAATGATTAGATGATAAAATTAAATTAATTACATGAACAAAATTAATTGGGTGGATTAATCGATAGAAATTCATTAACTAAGTTTGGGTTATGATATCTTTATTAAATAAGAATATTTCGTGATTAATATATGTTGTATATCCATGATTATTGTGATTAGACGATTGTGAGGAGAATATAATTATTTATGTCTTTATGTGATCATATTATCTACTAACATGTGTCGTTTATTTATTATTAGATAAACATGGATTGATGAATGTGTTTTAATATGTGTTTATTGATGTTAAATATGCATGATTATGTTAAAATATGTGTGTGATTTATGTGTTGGTTGAAGATAATCTAGATATGATGTGAATAATTGTTAATAAGCATGTGTGATAGTGTGAATTTAAGTTTTTGTGTTTAAGAAAATTGATTTTGGATATGTTAAAATCAATTCATAGATTTTATTTACGGAGTCAATTTATAAGTTGTATTTGATATACAGGATAAAAGAATTAAGGATAATTAATTCGTAGTATAATAAAACTTGATTGTTGGTATTTGAAGTACAAAAAGACTCTTAAGTGATGATGTGAATTGTAATTTAGGTAGAGTTTAATGATGATAAAATCATTTATTATCAAGATATTTGAAATACAATTGAATGATTATATGATAAAATTAAATTAATTACGTAAATAAAACTAATTATGTAGAGAAATTCATTAACTAAGTTTGGGTGATGATAACTTTATTAAATAAAGAATATTTTATAATTAATATATATTGTACGTCCACAATTTTTGTGCCTAGACGATTGTGAGGAGAACATAATTTTGTTATGTGTTTATGCGATCAACTTATCTCTTATCATGTTTCGTTTATTTATTATTTGCATAAACATAATTGATTAATGAATGATGATGGGTGATACAGTTGTGAATGCGGATTCAATGGCGACAAAGGCGAAGGAGAAATAGAAAAAAGAGTGTCATAACAGATTAAAAGAAATATTCCTTTTATGTTTAGGAAATCTGACTTTTATCGGTGTCATAATTAATTGTAGAAACCAAGCAACTAATGACATGTTCTTTCAATCCATGGATGTGAAGATTTACTTACAAGCATTCATGATTGCGGAGCAGGTCTTGTTCTCCGGGATGTTATTGTATATCATTCTTATTGATGTTACTCTCTATCACATTCAAGTGTACTTTTCTTTCATGGTTTCTGCTAATGTTGTTTGTTCATAATGCATTGCTTCTTTATTATTTTCATAAGCATGATTGATGAATGAATGTGTTTTAATATGTGTTCGTTGATGTTAAATGTGCATGATTATGTTAAAATATTAAATTTGTGTGATTTATGTCTTGGTCGAAGATAATCTTGAAATGGTTTGTTTTTTTTGTGTTAAAATTGATTTTGGATATGTAAAAATCAATTTATATGTTTAATTTGATAAAAATTGATAATACAATTAAGGATAATCGATTTGTAGCATAATAAAAATTGATTGTTCATATTTAAAATGCAAAAGATCCTTATGTGATGATCTGAATCATAATTTAGAGTTTAGTGATTATAAAATCATTTCTTATCATGATATTTGAAATGTAAATGAATGATTAGATGATAAAATTAAATTAACTACATGAACAAAATTAATTAGATAGATTATACAATAGAAATTGATTAACTAAGTTTGTATGATGGTAGCTTTATTAAATAAGACTATGTCATGATTAATATATGCTATATGCCCACAATTTATTGTATCTAAACGGTTGTGAGAAGAACATAATTATGTTATGTGTTTATGTGATCAAATTATCTTTTATCATGTGTTGCTTATTTATTATTTTCATAAACATAATTGATGGATGAATGTGTTTTAACATATGTTTGTTGACGTTAAATGTGCATCATTATTTAAAAATATTTAATTTGTGTGATTTATGTGTTGGTTGAAGTTAATCTTGAAATGGTTCATTTTTTGTGTTAAATTTGATTTTGGACATGTAAAAATATTTTGAAAGAATTTGAAGGAAAGAATAGTAGTTAGTTTATTACTTCTGGAAATTTAATTAGAGTAACTTATTTGAGATTGTTTATTAAATTGATTTGCTTACTTATTTGCTTAGAATGATAGTTTATGAATTAGCTTATTTGAGCTTCACCATGTTGCAGGTAAATAAGCATCACCCGAGACTTTTGCTGAATTATCTGATATGGTAATTACATATTTTAATTCAATCATATTTGTACTATACTCTATCAAAACATGAATTGATTTACGTTATTTATGTTATCGTTGAGATGATAATTGAGATTAATACTATTTAGAGTTACAGTCAAAATGCTTATAACGTGTTGCACGTGAATTTGTGGACATTAGTTGATTTTGATATTGGTTAGAAAATACTATATATCTCAATTTTGTTTATTGTCTCATATATATATATATATTATGAGGTTTGATTTTTCAATTTTTGTGATTTAAGAAATGAGGTTGATGTCTACGATGTAGATGTATCAATGTTTTAAACTCATGCATGGAAAGATGATGAGTTTGGAAGTTGAAGATAAAATTGTTGGAATGACGATTTCAGACTTCGAAAATAAATTTGCGACCCCTCGTTGTTAATTATTGTGTTTGTTTGGATTAAACCCTTATTTTACATTTTATATCGTAAACACCTTATATGATTACTATTTAACTCATGTATGTTTGTTATTATAGCCGTATACACAAAATAAATTGGATGACTAAGGAGTGCAAACCTATCACTACCATTGTTGCAGAACTTCGTGAACTGATAATATTTTTATGGAAAAATGACTTGTGGAAATCAACTAATGTATATCTGGACTTTGTTGAATTTTATGATCACGGAAATGTACATGCATTAGCGGTGCTCGCGCTGTAGTTTGGATTGTTTTTGAGGCAAAATGTCTCCCGATCCAAAATTATAATAACATGAAATGAACATTCAAAAGAAATCAACAGGTAAAATATAAAACTTAAATACGACAACTTCATTAGTTTCATTCAATTTCATAACATGAAATGGACATTTAAAAGCAATCAATAAGTAAAATATGAAACTTAAACTTGATAGCTATATTAACTTCATTCAATTTCATAATATGAAATTAACATTAAAAAACAATCAACAAGTAAAATATAAAACTTAAATCTGAAAGCTAGATTTGTTTTATTCAATTTCAAAATATGAAATTAACATTAAAAATAATCAACAATTAAAATATGAAACTTAAACCTCAGGGCTACATTAATTTCATTCAATTTCATAACATGAAATTAACATTTAGAAACAATCAACAAGTAAAATATAAAACTTCAACCTAATAGTTAGATTACTTTCTTTCAATATCATAACATGAAATTAACATTAAAAAATAATTAACTAGTAAAATATGAAACTTAAACCTCAAAGCTAGGTTTGTTTCATTCAATTTCATAACATAAAATGAACATTCAAAAGCAATTAACGAGTAAAATATGAAACTTTAACATGAGAACTTTATTTATTTCATTCTATTTCATAACATGAAATTACCATTCAAAAGCAATCAACAAGTAAAATACGAAATTTAAACCTAAGAGTAAGTTTTATTTCATTCAATTTTATAACATGAAATTAACATTCAAAAGCAATCAACAAGTAAAATAAGAAACTTAAACGTGAAAGCTAGTTTTTTTTCATTCAATTAGATAACATGAATTTTTTTTGAACAATACATAACATAAAATTACCAATCAAAAGCAATCAACAAGTGAAATACAAAATGTAAACCTGAGAGTTAGATTAATTTCTTTCAATTTCATAACATGAAATTAACATTCAAAAGCAAACAAGAAGGAAAACTATGAAACTTAAACCAATGAGTCAAATTAATTTCATTCAACTCATAACATGAAATTTAATTTGTGTGATTTATGTGTTGGTTGAAGGTAATCTTGAAATGAATCGTTTTTTTTGTGTTAAAATTGATTTTGGATATGTAAAAATCAATTTACAAGTTGAATTTGATAAAAAATGATAGTACAAATAAGGATATTTGATTTGTAGCATAATAAAAATTGGTTGTTCATATTTTAAATGCAAAAGACTCTTAGGTGATGATCTGAATCATAATTTAGAGTTTAGTGATTATAAAATCATTTCTTATCATGATATTTGAAATGCAATTGAATGATTAGATGATAAAATTAAATTAATTACATGAAAAAAGTTAAGTAGATGGATTATACGATAGAAATCGATTACCTAAGTTTAAAATCAAATATATGCTTAAGTGTTTGATAAATCGGTTAAATGGTTTTATTATTTGTACTCTTTTTTTTTGTCTTGAGTTAGCTTTTTGTTCCCCCAATTTTTTGTTTTTACTTTATAAAATTTTACCTCATAAAAAAATGCAGAAGACATTTCTTATTGTGGTTTGATTATCTTTTTTCCGCTCAAGGTTTGATTATCCAAACAAATATTTTAGAATATCATTTTGTATCACTTTTATCATATATTTATACACTTATCCTAAAACTTTTAGATTTATACCTGTCTTTAATTTTTCATCCACGCACCTTCTTTATTCATGTCTTTAATGATTTATGAAATGTCTTCAACCATCGGTTCTTGCTTTGATTTAATTAAAATAATATTATATATTTTTCCACTCTTCAAAGTTGCTTGTTTATATGTTGCAATATTTTCTAGAATTTATATGATCAAACCTCTTATATTGTTTCGTCTTATTTCTTATTTGTATAATTATGATTGATTGGTGATTATGTGTTCTTTGATGTTAAATGTGTAAGATTGTGTACTAAAGTAAGTAATTTGTGTGATTTATGTGCTACTGATGATAATCTTGATATGATGTGAATTGTTGATAAGTTTGAGTGATTTTGTGAAGTTAAAACTATGTTTGTGTTTTATAAATTGATTTATACCTTGAATTTCATTAAACCGATAATGATAGTAAAAATGAAGAAGGCGTTTAGATGATGATCATAATCGTAATTTAAAGGTCATTGACAATGTTAAGTAAATATTTAATTGATAAAACCAAGTTAGTATGATAAAATATAACTAATTAGGTGAATTGATCAATAAAGTTTATATTTAAGAAACTACAAAATCGATCAACTAGTTTTAAATCATATAGATATTTAAGTGTTTGATAAATTGATTTATAGTGTACATGGAATCAATTAATTAAGATGAAAGTCAAATAATTGCCTACATTTTGAAAACCGAAATATAAATTTAAATAAAAAATTGCAAATTGATCCGTATAAATTAAAAAAAAATAAAAAATTGAAAGTTGAGTCAAATAATTAAAATTTTCAAACGTTTCCAATTGGTCCTCATAATTTGCAAATGGATCCCTATATTTTATATATTTACAAATTGGTTCCACAACTTTTTGAAATTTCAATTTTTTCCTAAATTTCGAATCCCTATCTCAAATTCTGATTTGATTCATCTCTCACTCGTTGTTGTTGGTTTGGTTTGAAAATGGGAAGTAACCAACAACAACAGCGAGTTGTTAACGTTGTTGCTGTCTTCTTCCTTCTCCTACTCATCCCTGTTACTCAATCTCTTCCTTTCATCGTCTTGCATGGTGAGTTTTTCTTTAATTTATATTAAAATACCAATTTATGTTGCAATCTTTTTTAATTTGTTTAATGTTTCAATTTTGTATATTGGGTCATTGATTATTGCTTTTGATTAACTCAAAGTTTAGTTTTTTAGCTTAGTTTAGTTGGTAAGTAAAGTCTGGCAAAAAATTGTTCCACTTCCGAATTGAACTCGGGTTCTCCGGAATAATTTGTTCTTTGGTGGAGCTTATTAACCACTTGAGCCGTATCATTTAGTTGAAATGGGTTGACTAGACCCAATCAATTACAGTTCCGGTTGTGAACTATCCTTGATAGTAAGGAGAATTGTGGTTAAATTGGGTTGATGTGACCTCAATTACGGTATTGTAGACATGAAAAACCTTGATTTTGCGACCCGGTTTGTGGTCGCTGGTCTTTAGGTTGAATTGATGAGACTTGCAGTTGATTCATCCCATGTCGAAACAATGAAACATTATTGAAAAATCATATCTTTTCATCACATCTCTATCCAGATTAGAGGCCTGCTTGGATTGGATTATTTTAGTTTATCTATTGGCATAAGCACTTGTGGCACTGTTTGGGATAACTTATGAAAACAACTTATGATATGTTTATAATCTGTTTTCAGCTTATTTCCGTAAGCTCTCCAAGATAGCTTATGGATTATACAAAAACAGTTTTGACTTTATTTTATCATGTGTTATAAAAATGGTTTATATGATAAGCACTTAGCTGCAAAATAAGTTGTTTACCATAACAGGGCTTAATACCATTTGCTTTACTTTAGAAGCTTATAGTGTATGATGGAAGAGAAAAAGTGTTTCAGCACTAGTGTTTCATCTCATTAGGGTCCCCACCTTCGCAACGAGGAAATTTGAGATATATACATAACAGAAGAGAGCATAGTTAGAAGAAAAGTTTGGGTTACTAGTAATTTTAGCTCATTCGTCTTCTTATCGAACTTTTGTTTTTAGTTTTTTTTTTCTTCTTCAATCGTTGTTGGTTGATAAGTTTTGAGGTGGATTGACCCAAGGTTTTAAATTTTAGTCACAGTTGCGTTGCAATCCCTGATAATGAGGAGAATTGCAGGGCTGATGTATCCTCAATCGGGGCCATGGAGACCTAAAAACTTGATTTCGTAGCCCAAATCATGGTCGTTGAACTATTTTGAAACCATGTTGGCATGAGGGGACTTGCAATTGATTAATCCCAATGCTTGCTGGTGTATGATGGTAACAAAAACATTTCTTCAAATCTAGTTATCCATCTCATTAGGGTCTCTACCTTAACAACGAAGAAATTCATGCTTATGTACTTAGCAGAAAAGAGCATCGTTACTGTGTGCTTGTCCTGTTGGTTTACTTCTCCAGTTAGAGCTCAAGTTACTCTCTTGCTATTGAGTTTACATGGTCAGAACAGTTTGAGATACTAATATCTTTAGCTACTCCATCTTCTTGTGGAGCTTTGCTTCTATTATAGCTTCAACTTGGTTTTAGATGCCTTATCAATAGCCATCATCACTTAAACTTCCTTTGTATGGTTCGTCCAACATTACAGCTCTTGATATATCTTGTGATAATCCTATGTTTCTGCAAAGAATGTTGGGAATTTGAAAATTAAGATAGGGAAAACCAATTTGAGGGGTTCACTTTGTTCAAGAGAAGAACTTATTCTTATAACTATACTTGGAGGAGAATAGTGATACATCATCTAGAATATTTATTCCAAAAGCTTGGTAAAATAGGAAACAACATAATTAAATGAAAATTATTATTTAAAGGGATTCCTAGTTAAGGTAGAAAACCATATATTTGATAGACAAGTAGGATGCATTAATTATGGAAAATCAGAATAACAAATACTAAAACACGGGGACCCTAACAGGAGTTATGCCTGCAACTGTTTGTCTTTACTGCAAAAGGAATGTTGTATGATATTCAGATTTGAATGCATGTTTTAGCAAGAACACTTGATCTATGCAAAATTAGTGAATACCCAGCCATAAGATACTGA
>Ga0315913_1000994_pt1 | contig 29163 bp, 12 predicted proteins | sample MpolsnodulesMG_FD_207736 | JGI IMG/M metagenome (GOLD analysis project Ga0315913, IMG submission 207736) | Medicago polymorpha root nodule microbial communities from Los Angeles, California, United States - small nodules | ecosystem: Host-associated > Plants > Roots > Nodule | place: USA...
CTCCTTGCCATCTTATCTAACTTGTTGCATACATAAGTTGGAAGATAGTGAAGTTGCATGGTATAAACGAGAATTGTTGTTGTGACAGACTTCACTAGGCATGCTCGTCCTGCTTTATTCAAGATATTTCCTTTCCAAGTAGCTAGCCTTTTTGAAACCTTGTCAACAACATCATTATATACATTTTGAGAAATTCGACCCTGGACAAGAGGAAAACCAAGGTAATGTCCCAAATCCGCCACAAATTTAATAGTTGAAATATCTTGTATCTCACGCTTTCTTTCCCCTTGAACCATCCTAGAACACATAGCTTTGGATTTTAAGGTATTAATCCTTAATCCCGAAGTTGAGCAAAACTCCTCCAAGGTATCCATAACCACTTTAACCTGTTCAGGACTGACTTCACAAAATAACATAACATCATCATCAAAAAGAATATGAGATAATTGTGGGCCACCTTTAGATACCTGTATAGGTTTCCATATTCCGCTCAGGACTTTTTGTTGAATACTACGAGATAGTTTCTCCATACAAAGAACAAACAAGTAAGGGGATAAATGATCGCCTTGGCATAGACCTCTAGATGGAGTAAAATGATCAGTTTTGGCACCATTCCAAAGAATGCTCAAATTGCTAGATCGGACACAACTCATGATGAGGGATATAGATGTCGGGGGGAAACCAAAATCATGGAGAGTGAGTTCCAAGAAGTCCCAATTAAGTCTATCATATGCCTTTTCAAGATCAATTTTGAACGCAATAGTGCCCTTTTTTGCACGAGAATGATGAACGAAATGAACAACCTCCTGGGCCAGAATGGCATTATCAATAGTACCTCGACCGGGGATGAAGCTACTTTGAAGAGGGCTTATAAGGTCAACAAGAAACGGTCGTAAGCGATTAACCAAAACTTTTGTGATTACCTTAAAAATGACATTACAAAGATTGATGGGTCTAAAATTCTTTAACCTTTGGGATTACTCTCCTTAGGAATTAGGGCAATTAATGCCTCTGCAATTGAAGTGTTAATACTAACCATATTGAAAGTTGTATGCACAAGATTCCATATGTCATCACCAATTCTTTCCCAAAAATGTTTAAAAAATATGGGTTGGAAGCCATCGGGGTCAAACGCTTTATATGACTTCATACTAAACACGGCTCTCCTCACCTCTTCCTTAAGGACCGTTGTTGTAAGAGAATCTATGCATTGTTCACTTAAACGGGGCATTTCATTAACCAACAGAGTATTTGGAGTAGTGGAGTGATCTACCTCAAATAATTGTTTAAAGTAATTTATGGCTTCTGCTTGGAGGATAGCATCATAGTACTCCATTGACCATTTTCAAGAAAGAGACCTTGGATCTTATTTTGCTTTCTCCTCACTAGTGTCTGAGTGTGGAAAAAACTCGTGTTACGGCTCCCAGTTTCACCCAATTCTCCCTCGACTTTTGGTACCAAAGGATTCCTTCCTGTTTCAAAACATCATTATATTCTTTTTGGAGTGATGCCTCGGTCATGATGAGGTGAGTTGAATCGACCGTTTCTAACATGTGTTGCACCTGCTTTAGTTTCTCCGCAAGAGTACCCTTCCTTTTGTGAATGTCACCAAACACCTCTTTGTTGAATGTAGTCGCATCTAACCGAACATGCTCAAGACTCGTGGGTAAAATATGTTCACCTTTATCCCAAGCTCTATAGACTACCTCTGGAAAATCTTTATGTGTTAGCCAAGCAGCTTGAAAGCGAAAAGGTCGCACACGTTTAGCTGGAACAAAACCGATACCCCTTAAGAGGATAGGGTGATGGTCGGAATAATTCCATGTCAAGTTCTCTACATAAGCTTCTGGAAAAGTAGTACGCCACGCACAATCACCAAGTGCCCTGTCCAACCTTTTAGCAACCTTCAGAATCCCTCGTTCCTTACGAGTCCAAGTATAAGTACTACCCGTAGCTCCAAGGTCAATAAGATTACATTGCTCCATCATATTAGAAAATTTCTCAGCTTGTCTAGCTGTAAAGATGCCCCCATTCATCTCAGAGGGATGAAGGACTTCGTTAAAATCTCCTATCATAACCCAAAGACTCAAAATATCTTCACGAATAGAAATAAGATAACTCCATAATTTTTCACGATTAACTAGTTGAGGGCTACCATAGATAACAGAGCAAAACCACATACAATCAGCCTTTTTAATGCAAATGGTGACCGCTTGAAAGTAGACATCTATCATAGTAATATCATAATCACAACCTTTACTTTTCAGCACCCAAATACCTCCCGAATGACCATACACTTCAGAGAGAGCACATATCTCATAACCCAAACGATTCCAAAATAGTGATGCTTTTGAGAAGGGACATGAGTTTCCATGATAAAAAAAAAAGAGGATGATGTTTCCTTACCAATTCCTTAGCATGTCGGCGACCCTCAAGACTAAGAGCACCTCTGATGTTTCAACTCAATATAGTATGGTCTTCAAAATCCATGGTAAAACATATATTGTAGTTTGATCACAACGGGGAGAGAAAAACCAAAACTCTCACAATAAGGAGAGAAAAACCAAACTCTGACAACAAGGAGAGAAAAACCAAAACTCTCACAATGAGGAGAGAAAAACCGTATTTAATAAAATCACTAGGTATAATAAAAGAAAACAATCGAACCTGTGCTTTCTCTTGGCCGCATACACCCTTTCATATCGAACTCTCTCGAACCCTTATATAACATTCATGTAGTGTTTTTGCGATTAAAGAATATAAGTGTTTTCTGCGATTGCAAATCACTAGTTGAGAGACAAAGGCATCAAATTATATATATACCTTCAGCCTTAAGGACAAAGCACAATGATGAAGAGGAAATTTCAAAGAAGAAACCAAAGAATGTCAGACTTGAAAGTGAGATGAATTAATGATCACCAAACCGCTGACGCCATAGGGTTAATATGAAATAGTGCTATGCCATTGAATTAAGATATGTGATTGCGATTGATTTTCTAGTAGCGGCAACTTTTGCGATTGCGATAATACGAGATTCGATATATATTCACATGTAATCTAAAAAAAAGAAAAAGAATTATTTGATGTAACAAACAGTCGCCGATATTTTATTTGGTTATACAATAAATGAATAATAATCAATGAAAAACAAATATAGCACTATTGTTACATACAAAAAGAGAATATTTGCCAAATCAGTTAAAATACTAAAATAAGGAAGAACCATTTTTTCCTATGTGTGTCCGATTGGATCATTGAATTGAAGTGGGAAGAAGATTAGTTGAGAGACAAAGAGCGCGGGCGTAAGCCGGGGGTCGTGTCTCAATCTATGTGGACTGTCTGGTAAGTCTATAACCCCGCCAACGCCAACCTTCCCCTCTCTCTCTCTCTCTCTCTCTCTCTCTAAAATCTAGAATCTCAACAATGAGGAACTTGGTGCAACTAAGCAGCATGAAGGAGGAGATTGCTGCAACTACTTCTTGGCAATCATCTATTTTCTACTTCATCTCTTCTGCTTATGCTCTTGTCTCTTTGGTTGCTCTTGTAACTAACTAACTAACTACTTTCACTATTTTCTTTTTCATTTTCACACCTCCTCCATTTGCTAACACTGTCTCATGCTGCAGTTTCAATTGGTCAGAATTGAACTTAGAGTACCTGAATATGGATGGACTACGCAGAAAATCTTTCATCTCATGAATTTCATTGTCAACGGAGGTATACAAATTTCAATCCTCCTTATTTATATGCTTGTTTCACCATTCTCATTTTCTTATTTTAATATTGCTTGCAGTTCGTGCTCTGGTTTTTGGATTGCACACCCTAGTTTTTCTTTTGCATCCTAAGGTTCATTCATATTAATTTTACTATTATCATGGTATCGTGACCTTGGTATATACATACTCAGTTTTGCTTTGTTTGTTCAATTAGGTCTTCGTTTTAGTGCTATTAGATCTTCCAGGACTACTCTTTTTCTCAACATATACTCTTCTAGTCCTTTTTTGGGCTGAAATTTATCATCAGGCAAGTCTAACTTCTTTTTTTTTTTATCAATTTTAAGTTTGTTTCAATTCACTTATTTCAGCTTATCTCCCGACACAAGCACCTGTGAGACTGTTTGGGAAAACTTCTAAAAACTATTTATGACATGACATGCTCATAAGTTGGTTTCAACTTATTTTCATAAGCTCTCTAAGATAGCTCATGAAAACAACTTAAACGAAAACAGTTTAACTTGCTTTTACCTCCTGTCAAAGAAATAGCTTGTTCATAAGCGCTTATGCTATAAGTTTCAAATTAAGCACTTATGCTTTAAACCTATAAGTTACAAATTGAGATGTTTATCCAAACACCTTTAACTGTATGGATTTTTTCTTTTATTGGGCTTTGATTCTTTTGACTTCTTTTATCAGGAAATTATTTAATTTTATTCGATTGACTGAGCAGGCAAGGAGTTTACCAACTGATATGCTCAAGATAATTTATATTTCAATAAATGCTGCCTTGTATATTATCCAGGTATATCTCATTTTCTTCTGCCACACAATTACACTGTAGTTTTGGTTCTGAATTTGAAAGAATTGGTTTTTGTTTAAAGTGAGTTGAAAGTAAAGTGGTTTATGTTTGGATAACTTTGGATGGCATACATCTCCATAAAAGCAACTTGAACAAAAAATTGAATGTAAAAATCATGTAGTCAAAAACTACAAATCTCAACTTAAAGTTAGAATCAATTTTAGAAGCAAATGTACATTCTAGTTGGCATCACCCTAACATGTTAAAATCAATTCTATACCTCTAGAATCAATTTTTTCTCCTCCAAAAGTGGAACCAAACATACACTAGCTGCTGGCACTATTTTGGAAGGTTTTTTTGAATGGACTATTTTGGCATGTTGTACTTCCTAGTTTTAATTTTCATCCCAATGCATTCCTATAGTACAATGGCGTCTCTCCAACTGCAATATGGTTGCACTTGCTCCATAACTGTTCATCCCGAAATCCCTCTCTGAACTTTGAAATATTGTATTGTATTTTCCTACACATTCCTTTTTTCTTTCATGCACAATTGCTCTTAATTTGGTTTTTGATATCCCATGATGTTTGCCAGATGGCTTCATGTGGCAGCTTGTCATTTTACAACCTATAATATCATCAACATCTGGGTGTCTGTCTCCACTCATCAACCACCTTTTCTGGAATGGATAAGTAGCCGTGACTAGTATGTACATGAAAATAAGGCAGTTTTAACTTTCAAGTAAAGATCTTCTGGTCTCTAGAAGTATCATGGCTTGTTAAATTCTCAGAAACTTGTGTATATTGATTTGAATTTCTCTAGAAGTATCATGACTAGTCACGACTACTGAATGTTCAACCATGACTTATTTGTTTTAAAAACTATTGGTTTTAAAAGCAGGCAATTCAATTTCCCTTTTACACTGTAATTTCAATTTACTTATACCCGGTTTCTTCAAGATGCATATCAATCTAGGCATAGACCTCTCATTGATTCAAAGCAAAAAGGAACACTTGCTTTGATAGTTGACATCAATGATCATAAATTCATAATACTAAAGTGTGGTTTTGGACTTAGATTTGTATTTGGATATACCTCTGGATAGATGACAACAGCGTCGTGGAGTTCTTTGGAAAGATATTTATTGGAGGTTAGCTTTATAATCAAAGACTGTTTAGTGTTTTACGTTTCATACACCTGAGAGCTTACTGTTTAGGTGTGAATTTTTCCACCTTAAAATTATACATTGTTGTGTATGCATAGATTTTCTTTAAATGAAATTTTCTTTTCCTTATTCAGGTGTGTCATTTGTGGCTGCACTAGGCTTTTTACTATACGGAGGAAGGTGAGGCTTCTGCATCTTATCTCACTTGCAATGGTCTATGAAATATTGAAATATCTCTGCAGTGTCTCTCATATATTCTCTATTAATTCATGGTTGACATGGACCGTCTCCTTATTAATGCCTTGTACATATTAAATGTTTCTAGATTATTTTGCATGCTGAGGCATTTCCCGATTGAATCTAAAGGGAGAAGGAAGAAACTTCATGAGGTATGAGCACTTTCTTCTCAGTGTGCCTACTTGATATTATGTTACCGTGCAATCATGTTCCGCCACAATACTGAAAAGCTCATTTGAGTCTCACTTTATTACCCCCACCCCCCTTCTTCTGTAATACGTTCCTTTCTTATTAAATTTGGGTTCCCCGTGATATTTTAGCACTTTTCCGTATGTTTCCAATTTGGCATGTGTGAATGTTTCAATAGAAAATGATTATTCACTTTTCATATGTCCTCATTTCTATTATTTTACTTTATGGTTCTTTCAAAAACACACAAGTTTTGGCAAATGGCATGCCAGAGTATTTTTCTGGATTAGTCATTGCTCTTAAAGTAGGAAAGGATTGAATTTTTTGGATTTGCAATAAGTCCAAAATGGCGTCATGTGAATTCAATATGAAAGATAACTACTATTTAAATGTTCTGTAGATGTTTAGATGTCAACTGTCTGTTTTGGCCGTGAATGAGGAGACCATTATCTAAATTATCCTCTAGTAGGAGGACAGATGGGATTGATTCAGATTTCTCAACACTTTGTGAATAGAGCATAGGCTTTGTTGTTGAAGCGAAACCTTGGAGGAGAGTTTTCTCTCCTGTTCTTTCATATTTTCTTAATAAAAGTATTCTTTCTTTTCAATACAATTTCTGGGTTCCTAACATCCTACCTTCATTATTTGTTTCTCTCCTGCCTTTGTCCATTGCCATATTTAAAGGATAAACCACATGTACTCTTTTACCTCCATTTTGCTTTTCATCTTCTGTTCTGTTCCAAACATATAACAAAATGAACTGTTATCTCAATATTACTTGTATTCATGTAACATGGGATGTGTATTACAGGTCGGATCTATTACAGCCATCTGTTTCACCTGTTTTCTAATACGATGTGTTATGGTAACTTCTTTGCCTTTGTTATTATAGCTATCTTTTTAGTATTTCATCAAACATTTTCTTAAGTTAATTTGTATGTGTAAATATGTCACCGAGTATAACTATAATTCTTGTCTGCTTGTCAAAGACATATCATACCCTGTTATTATGTTATGCCATTAATATGGTGGTCTTCTCCCCTCTGGTTGCAGCAATATAAATTTCATATATTCTTAGTAGTTGTAAAAATTTGCTATCTGGTTAATGAAAAATTAGTTTTTTCTTTTGACACTAATAATTGACTTGTACAAATAGAGCCAGTTTGGATAAACTTTTTTTAGAGTCACAGTTTGGATAAACTTATCCACAAGCAATTAAGGAAAAAAATGTTAAAAGCATCTTGCAATAATTATGAGCTTTTAAAACAATAGTTTCTGATAGAACATAAAATTAGCTTCTTTATCCCGATTTTTCAGAAATTCTCCCATTTAACTTTTCTATAATCGGGATAAAGAAGCTAATTTTAATTTGTTGTTGTTGTTTTTAACAACAACAACAACCAATCCTTTTCCTACTAAGTGGGGTACGTACACGGTACAAGTAAAAAAATGACATCTTATTTTAATTGAGAAGCTCTGATAAGTTAGAAACTAATCCAATTTAAGTCATTATAGAAGACTGTAAATGCATCGATAAATTTGTTCCCTATGAATCTAAAGGTGACACAAATAAGTTTAGATGTGAAAATCATATAATATGGGTTTGAAATGCAGCACTGACAAATGTGGTTATAAGCAATTAGTTTGAAAAGTAGCTAGAGGAGAATATAAGAGCACAATAGAAGAATTTAGGTGGTTGTCATGGTAAGAGTGATCAAATTTAAAGTAAATTCCTTTGTATAGATGTTTTTTAGGGAAATGGGAAGGCAGAGGCTTTAAGCCTTTGTCACGACACATGAACTAAAGTTTTACCATTAAAACAGAACAACTGTTTGTATATTATTACTATTATTATTATTATTCAAACAAAATATTTTCTTTCTTAATCATACTTTTGATGTATAAGTATATGCAGGGTTTTTTGTCGGCATTTGATTCAGACACGTCTCTTGATGTTTTGGATCATCCTATTTTAGACTTGGTTTACTACATGGTAAATTGCTCGAGTATTCCTTTTTGTTGATAGTCACTATAATTTTGAGTTTCTCACTTTCTTGGAATCTGGCATTGACTTTCAAGTTTCAAAATACAGCTGGTCGAGGTCCTGCCTTCAGCTTTAGTGCTCTACATCCTGCGCAAATTGCCTCCAAGGAGGATATCAGCACAATATCACGCTATTCACTAGCTGCAGCGCATTGTTAATTTGCTGATTGGTAATGGTTTTTATGGTTCTTGGTCATATACTTTGAAGTTCAATTGGAGAAACAGATAAAGAAAAAGCATCTCAATATGGACTCACGGCAACCGTTCTTACATGGGTGAATCGGCGATACTCCTGCGGTGACTTTCAAGTTTTCCATGCCAAGTTTTGTAGGGTGTACATGCAATGCCAATTGACAAGAGCTGGCGACTTTCTGCAGTTATTTTTCCATTAACCCTTATCTCAGGAAAAATACGAATTTTATTATACAGGCTGAATGTTAGTTTGAGGTACACACTTGCAGTGATGCATCCATTTCATTCGGTTTTTCATCATTATTATTACTAGTGTGTCCACTCTTTTATTTTGTTATTGCGCTAATGTGTTTGTTTTGGGATATGTTTGAGGAGTTACTAATTACTATATACATTATCAATTAATATTTCATATAGATGTTGGCATCTCACAAAGATATAACTTACAAATCGTAATTAATATTAGACACAAAAACATAAAATATATATGATTTTTATGGCACTCAAATCTACACATCAATATGCAATAATCATTTCTTAAAAACACAATATATATGCAATAATGATTTTTTCCTATATCATTTAAAAAGTGTAACAAACTAAATGAATATATTTATATTTACTTTTCATTATCCCAATTATACCCTTAAACAAATTTTTCTATAATAAAGATCGTTGTTGGTGTCATTAAAAAAAAGAATTTAGATTATATTTTTTTGTTATATTGTTAGTGTCATTGCAATAAATAATCATAATTAGTTTGGTTTGTTATAACTTGAAAGCAACAAACATTTATTTATATTTTTAGTTTTAATCAAAATCAAAATTTCATAAAAAAAACACCGTAAATAATTTTCAAACGTTAGTGCAATATAAAAATCAGAAATACGGACACGTGAGTGCGCGTCTTTTCGCTAGTTTGGAATAAAAGGAATGACAAATTTTTTAATAATAAGGAAAATTCAATCCCTCAGCTTCTCGACAAATTAGAGAGGATTTCTTATGGGTGGCTGAAGGCAAAGGTTGTTAACGTATATGCATGTATTCATAGATGGTGGCAATGCTTGTTCGGGCATTAGCTGATTTTATTATTTGTTTCATATTTTGACATTGTAACTGTATTTTCGGCATCTTTTTGACATGTCATATGCTAAGGAGATTGCTTGGTTGGTTTAATATATTCATTTTTTTTTTTCAAAAACAAATCATTGTATTTTTGTGTATTAATAACACAAATTAAGTTCTTTAAATAATTAGTATTTTTTCTATTGGTTTAAGTTTAATCATGCATGTTAATATTAATTTGTTACTATTTTTCGATAGTAGTATTAGTTTGTCACTATATTTAAATAGCAAAGACTAATACACTTTTTTTTTTAAGCAACATGAACCACACTTTAGATATAATTTGCACTAAATAATTGATGATTTTATTTTTGAGTTTTATGTGCATTGCCTCCAATTTAACCGGGACGGCCCTAAGTATTCCATGGCTGAAGTCCTTATTTGAGGAGCATCTAGAAAGGTAATTTACTTGGAAAATGCAGCCGGAGGGGAGGAGGAGAAAAATAACTATAGAAAATGGCGTGTGAAGGCTTTCTTGCTCTATATGTATAATTGGATGTATAATTTTCACTCTTCGATAGTGGTCATTGGGTGAGATGACATTGAGTTATATTAACCATTATCTATCTGAGACTAATTGTTACATGATTACTTCTAGGCAAATACATGACCATACTGCATGTAATAATTCTTTGATTTTTATTGTGTTTTTGATCAGATCATTAACCCACATTTTATGAACCATCAGATTAGGTTAAATTTCTAAATAAAACAAAGAGTTGGATATATTTCCGATCCTTTTGATTATTTTTTTTGAAGAAAAAGAAAAGGTTAACGTATCTACCCGCTTTCCTCCACACAAACACACACCATTTGAAATTCGAAATTCAAAACACCTCAGAACTGAACAATACCAAAACTTGAATCTTCTTCTTCCAGATTGGAACAATCAATGGAAGAAGGTAACAACAACAACGAGCTTCCATGTCCATCACCTTCACCCTTTCGCTCTTCTTCACTTCTCAAAGACATTTCAAACTTCAAAACCCCCAAACGCGCTTCTTCTTCTTTTCTCTCTCAACAACAATCTCCTCAAACTCAATTCTTCACCGCTTCCAAATCCAAACACACCACAACACTCCCGAGGAGGCCGAGACTCAAAGAAAATCAAAGCATTTCAACTGCTTCAAAGAAACTCAAAGCATTTCAACTTGAACACTCTCACTCCTCCAGAATCGAACAAATCAAAAAACAACAATCGCTTAAATCGTTAGCCAAATCGCTCACTGTTTGGCTTAATTTCCTTCTCGAATCACCTGCTTCTTGCGGTTGCCATGTTTCAGTCGCCGGTGGAAGTCAGATCGCCGATGCTTCTCCGGTGACGAGTAAGGGGAAACGTGATAATGTTCAGGGAAATTCAGTTGGAGTTGATTCTACTTGGAGAACTCCCAAACGACAGAGGAAGATGACGACAACAGCTTCTTCGTCGCGTTTTGGTAAGGAGAATGTGTCTGCTGTGGAGTTGCAGAATTCATCGTTTTTGCGATTGAAGGATTCTTTGAAGGATGTATGTAGCTTCGATGATTTTAAGCAGCGGATGAGTGTTTATTTAAGTCTCGGAACTTGTGAAGATATTTTCCATGTCATGAATCAAGTCACTAAGGTTTGTGTTCGCTCGTCCACATGTTTTGCTTGAAATTTGAATTATCGCGTATTTGTTTTGCTTGAAATTTTGAAACAGATGGAGTATTTGTTGAATCTGACACACATTTTTATTTATGTTGTTTCGTTTATCAGACGATTGATGAAGGAAGGCTAAATATGAAGGCACATTGCCCGATAGTGACGGATTTAGGGTTGAAGGATAAGGCCATAAAAGTCCTCATGTGTTATAATCCAAGTTGGCTGCGAATTGGTTTATATATAATTTTCGGTGGGGACTCTTTAGTGTCAAACGGGGATGGTGATTCTGACAAAGATGTTATATTTCTAAAAATGGTCATTGATAAACTGTTTTTTACACACGAGGGTTTCGCAAAATCATATGCATATAACAAGATGGTTGAAGGAGTTTATAGGTCTGGTTACTATGAAAATTTGGGGAATGTGATTTTGAAGAGAATATTGTTGCTTGTACTTATACTTGATAAAGCTAAGTGTCAAAGTTGCCTCCCGATTGAGTATGGTATTGACGGACTGGACGGTGGTTCCCCTTTATTATTCAAAGCAGAATCCTGGGTTAAAGCAAGCAGTCAAGTGATCCAGGGTAAGTATTTGTTGTTGATTTAGGTGTGGTTAATATTTTTGTGACAGCTGTTTCTACAGTTTAAGGCTGACTTTCTCTCCTTTTGATTGCACAATTAGAATTTCTGTCATCTGATGTAATGCGCGGAGAAGGCAATCTTCTAACGCATCTGGTTATTTTAGGTTACAAACTATCTCACCAACAGGTTCGTATATCTTCTATGTGTTGTGCTCATTTACTTGTGTCACGTTGTATGTTAGTATGAGAACAAATAAGCTAGCATCTGCATATCTGCAACATCTTTTGTTGAGGAGGTCTTGGTCTATTATGACGATAGTAGACGATCCACTTTAATGTTTATGCTGTCGTTTGTGAAGATGAACATCTTATCAAGTTCTAGATATGTTTTACATAAATTTTAATCTGATTGTTTTATGATTTTGTAGGGACCTCTTGTTGAGTATGATTTCCGAGTCAGAGATTTATTTATAGATCTCCAAGATGGGCTAAAATTGTGTAGAGCTATTCATCTCTTGCAAAATAATTCTTCTGTACTCAAGGTATTATACCCAACCCCAATTTTAATATATTTCTGGATAGTCCAATTACTTTAGAATTTTGATTCAATGTCATTGTATGAACAGAAAATTGCAGTTCCTTCTGACACCCGTAAGAAAAATATGGTAAACAGTGGTGTTGCCCTACAATATCTTAGACTAGCCGGGGTCTCACTACTTGATGAAGATGACACAATGATTGTAGCAGATGATATTGTTAATGGAGACAAAGAACTCACAATTTCTTTACTCTGGAATATGTTCGTTCACTTGCAGGTTTGAGCTCTATTTTACCTTATTTTTTAGTTTCTGTAATATAATTACCTTTGGACTTGATTATTTTTAACTTGTAACCTGGTTAGTAACACAATTTCCCGTTTAATTGGAATTGCAGCTACCTTTGTTGGTTGATAAAACAAGTTTAGTTGGGGAAATTTCAAAAATTTGCGGATTTGGCACGGTATTTTCCATGTTGTGTTTTGATTTAATTGTTATAGCAGAATCTATGCTCTACTTGTTTTCTCAAAGCTCGTATCTTCTTTTTATACTTGAGTTTTGATTTTCTTTACTACCTTACAGGAACTCATGACCGGTGCAAATTCTAGTTCTCTGGAATTGCTTTTGAAATGGATTCAGGTACAATCCAAGTATCTTTTCATCTACCCTGTAGATTTCCTTCAAAAATAGACAATGCCGTGAATTGTTAATTCAATTTATAAAAATGTATGCTTTCTAAGCTTCCCAATACCCACACACAATTCACTCTACCGCCGACAGCTTATGGTATGATATGAGAATTAGTAAAGCGCGATTATAGAATGCATAGTAATAGTAATTTTACTAGATGTTTTAATACAAGAGGTTCATTAGTAATATTCTTTATGCCATATAATTTTTTTTGAACATGATGTTTCTTGTAGTTTTATCTTAACGGTTGCATAGATTGTCTTTCTTATTCTAAACTGTTACTGACTTCCTTTTGTTCTGTGACACTTTCTTTCAAATTTGGTTGCAAAAATTATTTCTTGATCTTTTCTGCAATTAATGTTAGCCACTTATTCACTTTTTTTTATTAGTGTGTTACACTTTCTTTCAACTTTGGTTGCAAAAATTATTTCTTGATCTTTTCTGCAATTAACGTTAGCCACTTATTTTTTGCAGGCTGTTTGTGACCATTATAACTGCCCAGTTGACAAGTTTCACTCCCTTGTTGATGGCAAAGCAATCTGGTGCTTACTTGATTATTACTTCCAGAAGGAACTTCACAATGTCTGTTCGTTGAAGGTCTTAAAATTCTTTAGATCCCTTCTCATTGCTGATAATTATTTCTTGTTTGTTAGCTTTAATTCTCAATTCTTTTACAGGAATTTTATGAAAAAAGTGGCAAGACATCGATTATGTCAGTGAATGAGTATTCAGATGCACTGTACAATTTCATATTGTCCCAGAAATTGACCACGTTACTGGGGAATTTTCCTGAGGTAAATACCCTAATTTGTGCTAACTTGCATGCATATGATGGAATTATTGTCAAGACATGATCACATGATTCACATCTCATATATTGGTAGTACTGATAGCAACACATTGTTATTGATGTAGTGTCCTGTTTCAAACCCATTAAGGTAGAACCACAAAATGCCCCTGTTCTCGAGGGATACAAATTGAATTTTTTTATATCTAACGCACTCATATAGACCATTTATTGGGATTGAACCTTGACAAAATCACAAGTTTTAAAAAGTATCTGCTAGAAATAAAATAAAGTCTGACTACAAGAATTGGTTTTGAATTATCAAACTCTGGGCTGATTAAGGAGGAGTGGTCATCTCCGTAGTTGTGGGATGGGAGATTACCAACATAATTAAGTGGGTGTGGTGAGTTTATTTGGGCGTATCTTATGACACGAGCATTTGCGTAAATATTTGGAAGAGTTTATGAAAATAAATTGTGATATGTGCGCAAGTTTTTTTTTTTTGGTTACTTTCACAAGGTCCCCATAATAGCCTATAAAATAAATAGTGTCGCAGCTAGGTTAATCAACAATCTAGTAAACGGTTCTCAAGTTGCCCCAACTGACTCATCCGATGACTGATTTATACAATTAGATCAGGCGTTTATTAAACACACACACTCTCTTATGGTGAAAACCTGAATTTTTTATTAACAATAGGGTTATCTAAGAAGATTATTGAAATAAGCCCGTTGGTCCTAAGCTATTTTTGGAACATTTACCAAACACTTGCTTAAATTCTTAGGTCACCAGGCATGTCCAAATAAGCTATAATCTATGATTTTGATCTAATCACTTCTGCCCATGCAGATTCAACTTCTGTCATGTCTGGTTCTAAATCTATTCTAAACAACTCCAAAACATTCTGTACTTCTTTATTTATTTATTATTTATGCATGAGAGTCACATATATTCAGCGTTGAATCCTTTTCAAGGTTGAAATAGAACTAGATTGGTGAAATAAAATTGACGAGCATTTTGAAATTGCATCAAAATATGTAATCATTATGGTAGTATATAACCTATAGTAAAGAAGAATTGTGTATGTACTTTGTCATTTGATTTAACTTATAACCTATTTTATGTGCCAAATTGCACTCCCCTTACACTTGAAAGTTCATAATTCACCAAGAATGCACCTTACAAAAATAATACAATGCAAGTTCAGTAAATTTGAAGTTATGTTACTATCAGTCCTCAACTATTAGTAGGATGATGGAATTTCGGTTTATTATTCTATAGGTACTTCAGATTAGTGAGCTACTTCAATATAATGGTGCTTGCAGCGATCGAAGTGTGGTGATATTGGTTGTTTTCCTGGCAAGCCAGTTATTTGTCAAGGAAAAAGTGGTAAGCAGAACCAAAATTATTGTCATGATACTGTCATATTCTAGAAATTATGTTAAAATTTCACTTTCTTTGTTCCAGGATAACTTAAATTTTCATAAGCTATTGGGTTATGACTGCCAAAACACAAATCGCAGGAACTTGAGGACGGTACAGTGTCATTCCCGTTCTGAATCAGCACAAAAACCTTATGATTCAGATGTGGGTGACAATGAAGGTTTGTTGTCGACTCTTTGGTGGTGTGAACTTTAATTATTTATTATGCACATGCATGTCATTTGTTTGTATTTCTTGTATTATAAATGTATGAATTTGATTTTGACGCATGCAATAAATTTTGCATTTATGAAACTAAATTCCTTTATTGAATGGTTCTGCCACTGTCACCAACTTCTGAATCCTTATCAAGGCTTTATTGTGATGGTAGTTGTATCAGTTGGATTTATATGACTAGACTCAAGAATAGAAGCGAAAAAGATTAATTATTTCTGTTTACTTTTTAAAAAAGTAACAGACTGGTTGAACTTGAAATTGGGCTTTATCTTTGAAATATTTGATCTCTATATATAGTTTGTATCGTGGAACTGTTGCTAGACTACTTGCATTTCACGCATTTTGTGATAGGCAATAGTGTACTATCCTTCATTTTTGTGTGTTAGGCAATATTCTCTTATTGGCTGCGTTTGTGTCCCGATGCAAAACATCTTAAATTAATTATAAGAACGTTACGATCTTATTCAAGAAACAAGTATTTGATTTTCTTGATTCATTTTGTATATATTTTTAATCAAAGTCTTGTGATTTATTAAGATAGATGCCGCAAGAAAATTCAAGGCTATTCAGACTTGGTGGCAAGATATGGCTGATCGAAACTGTATTATGCAGCCAACTATCTCTATTTTGCAGACATCTATGAACACGGAATGCAACACTTCCGTTAGAAGAGGTAAACCTATTGTGGCTTTCTTACTTGTTTTGCTACTATGTCCCCATACAAACATTCACCACAGCAACGAAATGGAAGGAAAAAAATACTATATATGGTGGATTTTTACTTTCTAGATATTTATGCCGGAAATTACTAACAAGTTGAAATAAAACCATCCCTAGTTTTTTTCTCATTAATTCCTAATTTGCATTTATTTATGATGGATCTGAATGGGTTTTTGCATACTTGCATTTATTTTTCTTTATCCTGACCATTGCTTAATAAAAACGGTTGGTATTTTTGTTTTGTCAAATGTTGGTGCTAGATAGCATAGCAAAATTTAGGCAAACTGCTACTGTTCTGCAATTTAGTACAAAAGTTGGTCTCAAATACTGGTGCTATTGAACTGTAGCATAGCATACTTTGAACAAACCACTATTTTGCTTGATCTGTGATTGACAACACAAGTATGATTGTTTTTCACTATGTTACAGCTTATTGACCCATTGTAACTCCAAGCTATACTTTTTGTGTAATTACTTTTTGTTTTCTTGTTGACAATGGTAAATTTGTTTTTCAGAAAATGCTGCAAGAACAATACAATCACATATCCGAGGACTGGTTGTACGCCGCAAGGTTCTCAAGATGCTAAATAGTGTTACCCTTTTGCAGACCGTTTTCAGAGCTTGGCTGAAAGTGAGGCAGGAGTCGGTCTGCATGATATTCACTACCGGTCCAATCTATGATTTCTCAAGTGGTATATAGTTTATTATTTAACCTCATGAATTTATTGGTATTATGTTTCATTACTTATTGGCCTGTGTTATTTCACACAGAAATATTGAAGAAATCCGAAGTATACGAGAAGTATGTCATGCTTTTCTACCAAAGGCATTCTTTTTTGAGGTTGAAAAAATCTGCACAGCTTATCCAGCAAGCAGTGAGGAGTTGGTTCTATTGGAGGTCTCAACAAGTATGTAGAAATCCTGACCTCTTGACTGCAGATACTATGAATGCTGCCACTACTATTCAGAAATTCCTTCGTGGTTGGATGGCACGATCTAGATATATTTATCTGCTAGATCAAAAACAGAAAACTCTACATTCAGCCGAACAGAAACTTATCTTTGATCTTAAAACAAAGGCAGCCATTGGCATTCAGGTTGCCTGGAAAAACTACATATGCTGCAAGTCTACTAGGAAGGAGCACTTGTTTGCAACTAAAATTCAATGTAATTTCCGTAGGTGGTTATTGAGAAAACGATTTATAAATTATATTCAAGCTGTCATAAAGATTCAATCATATTTTCGAATGTGGAGATGTGTGATTGCTATTCAGAACTTCAAAACCATGTCTAAGGCTGCTATTGTCATTCAATCTTTTTTCCGTGGATGGATTGCTCGGAAGAATGCTTGTGCTCCTAAGAATCAAATTGTTGAGATTCAAGTAAGACATTTGCTTGTGTTCTTTTGTTCATAATCTTGTTTCTTTTTGCATATACTTTGTATGACTTTCTGGTAAAGCCCGAAAATATTAATGAGTTATTGTAGTGTTACATTTATTAGAATTTTTAGCCACTGAATGTTAGTTATGCATATGTTAGAATGAATATTTGTCAACATGGAGTCCCAAATCAGCTCTTTGTTGGACTTTCCCCATTTATGTTTATTCTGTGAAATTACTAATTCAGTTATCATTCTAGTCAGGTTTTCGAAATTTTAGAGAAATGCCTTGCATTTTCTGAGGTTTTACTTTTAGAATAATATGTTGTTTGCAATTTGAATGATTCCAGAGGCATTGCCGTGGTTGGCTTGTGAAACGGAATTTCTTGTTTCAAAGAGATGCTATAGTAAAGATCCAGAGTGTCAGTCGAAGTTTGAAATGTCAGAAGACACTCAATTGTCAGAAAGATGCTGCACTGGAGATCCAGCGCTTCATCAGGGGACATTTAACCCGAAATCGGATATTAGGTTATTATTTGGTAGTTTAGTATTTGCAAATCTAATTTCTCTTTAATTGTGGTCTCATAATATCCTGCCAACATTATTATCTCATGTTGTGGTATAGGTAGTGCTTCCAGGTTACGTTCAGCTGATACTGGTAGTTGCATTTCAAGACCAGCTGGCTTATGTAGTTTCCAACTTGAAGCATTCATGTTCGCAGTAGTGAAATTGCAACGGTGGTGGAAGGGTCTCTTGTTGCTTAAATTAATGACTAGATCGGCCATCATAATTCAATCTTGTACTCGTGGGTGGATAGCCAGACGGAAGGCCATAGTTGAGATACAGAATATTAATGTCATGGAAGTATGATATTCTATTTGTTATCAATATATGCTACTTTCTGTCCAAAAAAATCATGATATAATACTCTTCCGTTCTTTTGTTTGTCTGTTTATTAGCTAATGGTAATTTTGAGTAAGGTAATACACTTATAACGATTTATAGATGTAGTAATAACTATAGCAGATATGACTTCTGTATATGATATGCTATGGTTTATCACTATTGGGAAAAATCCCAAGTCCCACATTAGATAGATATGACTCTTGATAAGAGCACTCCTCACCTTACAAGACTAATAGGCCCAAATTTCAACATGGTGTCAAAGCCTATCGATTCGGGCTACCTAACTATCCACGCACCAAGCCCAATAGTGCTGGCCCAACCACAAGTCCCACATTGGATAGATAGGAAGAGCACTCATCACCGTACAAGCCGGTTTTGTGGGGTTGTGTTAGGCCCAACCACAAATTCTAAGAAACACTAAATGTGATGGGGAGAAAATTTATGTCTAGAGGTCGAAATTTGTTATGGTTTATCACGACTCACATCCTAACTCTCTAACACAGACTAATTATTTCAAACTAGCTAGTTAATTGAGCTACAATCAATTTGAGTAGGGTTGCCTTAAAGCTCCAAATAATTTGTGATGTATATTTGCTTTTGATTAGAGTTGTATTTGCCTTTTATTTGTTTGCTCATATTTAATACTGAAGGTTCGTAACTGCCAGGAGTATGCTGCATTGGAGCTCCAGCGCTATATTAGGGGGCATTTAACTCGAAATTTGATATTAGGTATTCTGTTTCCTTACTTTCATTGTTTTATATTTTATTTCATTGAGCTTGTAATTGGGTGATTTAATTATTTTTTCAAATTTACTCAGCATAGTGTATACTTTTGTTTTGTCTTATTATGATGTAGGCAGTGCTTCTAAGCTGCGTGCAGTTGCTGCTGGATGCATTTCAAAACCAACTGGCTTTTGTAGTTTTCAGTTGGAACTATTCTTGTTTCAAGTAGTGAAATTGCAACGATGGTGGAAGCATTTCTTGTTACATAAATTGATGACAAAGTCTGCAATCGTTATACAGTCCCACATTCGTGGGTGGGTAGCTAGGCAAAAGGCCGTTGTTTATAGGCATCATATCGTTGTCATACAGGTATTGTATATTAATAGTTATCATCTTATCATCATATACCCCACTGTAGTTCTCGTGTATTCTGTTTGACTGCTGATTTCTGAATTTACATCGTACTTTCACAGAAATTTTATATAGCTTCCCTAAAACAGATGTTCCCTTTCTCCCTTAAATAAGCGAACGAAGTAGCAATGGTTTGAGTTATTGTCATGTGATTGATCTTCCTTTCTGGACTCTTCCACGGGTTTTATTGCACCAGGTTGCTCTTTTTGTGTGGGTAACATGAAAGTTGGGTAATGGGGTTGAACTAACTACGACAAAAGTTTGTTCTTTTTTCCCCTTCACTTGATTTTTAGTTTATCCTAAAGTGTCTTACAAGTTACAAGTGCTTATTTGTTATGATTCTGCTGGTTCTGATTGCAACTGGAGCCTGAATTTTAGTCTGTTTAGTTTTTTCCTATTTGCTAATCTGCCTTTATCTTTTTTTATCATAAATTTTGTAGTCCCACTGGAAAGGTTACGTTGCACGTCAGCAGTCAACAAAACAATTAATGGATTTGCGCTCAAGACTTCAAGAGTCTTCCAAAAATGTGGATGACAGCAAGCGTCTCATTAACAGACTCCTGGCAGCGCTTTCAGAGCTACTTAGTATGAAGAGTCTTAGTGACATTCTTCATACTTGTTCAACATTGGGTGAGAACTATATCTTTTAAAAATTTTAACTAAGTAGATGGCTTGTGAAGCATGCAGTTTAGTTTCTTTAGATTTGTGCTCCGATTCTATTTTGCAAGGCATATAAAAGTGGATATTTAGAATGTATTTAGGTGACCCGAGACATAAAAAAATCCTATATTATTTACATTCAACAAATTCTGACTAGCTATATTATTTTTTTTGCAGATTTGGCAACATGGCATTCTCAGAGATGTTGTGAAGAACTTGTGGCTGCTGGGGCCATTGACACCTTGCTGCGGCTTATTCGATTAATCAGCAGGAGTATCCCTGATCAAGAGGTTTTAAAGCATGTTTTGTCAACTCTCCGAAATCTTGCTCACTATCCTCATCTGCTAGAAGTGGTGATACAAAGACAGGGTTCTATACAGACAATTGTCTTGGAGTTACTGAGGTTTCAATATTTTGTTGTGGTTAGCCATTGAAAGTTGATATAGGATTCTTGTACTTTCTTATAATATTTAACTTTTAAAACTTGTTTCAGGAATAAGGAGGAGGGCTTTTTCATTGCTTCTGAGCTTTTGAAGAAGATATGCTCAACTCAAAAAGGCGTTGAGACCATACTCAAATCTCCTGCCTTTCTTAAGAGACTGCACAGTCTTGTTGAGGAGCTTACTAGGAAGGCCACTTACCAGAAAAGGTCACACACTTCAGCTCCTGGGAAAACGTGTTTATTTTTTCTAAGATGAAATTTGATTGAATGAAGAGAGAAATCTAATGGTTGTTTTCAATTAATTGTTGTGCCAAAATGCAGAAATGTTCGGGGTCCTACTCCTAGTTCAGTTGTTATTGTTAGAGAAAACACAGATCGAAGATTGAAGGAGGTTACTGAGATTCTGAAGCTACTAGCACACCCTTGAAGTTTTTTCTGTCAAGTAATGCTATGTGCAAATCATTGCATGCATCCTTTCCTCATCTTGTGGATTTTGGAGGGAAATTGCTTAACATTCTGGGTTTAAACCTAATGTGTATTACATATTTTCTGTACAGTAACACCCTAATCCAAGTTCTTAGTGGAAGCTCTTCGTCATAGTTGGTGATTAAACGTTTGTAGAACTGCTTATTGTCATTACTGATTAAACGTTTGTATAACTGCTTATTGTCATAGTTGGTGATTAAACGTTTGTAGGCGGGTTTATCGTTCAATTTAATATGAAATTTATACTATGTGCTCATCGTTGATAGGTGAGTAGTAATTTGCCACTTATAAGAAGAGAGAAACTAAATTTGTAGGCCTTCACTTGCTCACAGGTATTGAATTTTCCAAAATGTCCCTATATAGAAATGGAAGAGATTACTTTAAAGGGTCATGCTAAATTATCTGGTCAGATTATTTTTAATCGAGCTAAAGACATATGTTAGTGAGGGCAAATGTAACATTTCTCTATTTTAAATTATATAACACTTTTTTTTTCTTTCAAGTAGTCTAATGATAAAAATTCCCCTTTTTTATGGTGAATAAGTGGGATGTTCAAGGTTCGAACCCCAACCCTGCATATACCAATGCATGTCTCTGCCAACTGAGCTGTGTTCACGGGGACAAATTATATAACACTTTTAATTCTGTAGAAAAATTTCTTTGAAATAAATTGATGCATTTCATTTTATTCAATATTTATTTCACTTAATTTTTTAATTTAAGAGGACTTATTTCACTTTATTTTTATGAATGTATATATATGATAAAATATTGTATTTAAAGAGCTATTATTTTGATGAAAATAATGAATAGAGTTTAAGTTCAGTTCGTAGAAAAATTACATAATACATGTTGGGGTTGGAATTCGAACACTAGACAACTCACTTTTTCACTTTATAAAGGTGAATTTCTTATCACTGAACTACTTGAAGAAAAAAAAAATTGCACTAATACTTTAGGTAATTTGAACAGATTTCTTGATAATATTTCATTTAATAATTTGATAAAATACTTTTGTATTGTTCTGCTTGACAAAAAAAAAATTGCACTAATAATTTCATTTAATAATATGATAAAATACTTTTGAATTGTTTTGTTGGTATTACTTATATAGTTCAATTAAAATTGTAAATAATCAAATAGAAATTGGATGGTAATTTGTATTAAATTGGGGAAGAAACTTTAAATTACGATATATTTTTCCAAACTACGCTAACTTCTCGTGTTCCAGAATTAAGTTTTTTTTACCAACATATTCCAAAATTAAGTTGATAAAATTAATAATGATAAGTTTGGAAATAAAAAAAAGTAATGCATGTGTCTAAAAATGTAAAGGTCATGCTAAGATGTGCTCTTAGGGCTCTTAAAGCACATGTATGTTTAGGATTCCATAAACAGTAAATGTTTAATGAAAAACATTAATTTTAAACTTTTTGAACATTAAATTGGCACAATTTACAAAAAAGAATTTCCACTTTAGGTTCTTCGACAAAACTATTTTCATTTAACGAGAAAACTATCTTTTAAGGCCTACAACTTTATTTTTTTAAGGAATTAAGGCTTACAAATTTAGTTTCTCTCTTCTTATAAGTGGCAAATTACAAACTCACCTACCAACGATGAGCACATAGTATAAATTTCATATTAAATTGAACGATAAACTCGCCTACAAACGTTTTAATCACCAACTATGACAATAAGCAGTTATACAAACGTTTAATCAGCAATGACAATAAGCAGTTCTACAAACGTTGTTACAAACTAAGTTTACTATTTTTGACAATGTTTAACGTACATTAAACATTGTCTGAAAGTACGCCCATCAGGGGCGGTTGCTAGTATAAGGGAGAGGTAGCCATTGCTACCTCAAAAATAAATATTTTTTTGAGTGAGTATGTATATTTTTATATTTAGCTATCTCTAATAATATATATTTGGCTACCCCAAGTTTTATTTTAAATGAATTAATTTTTTCCATCTTTATTTAACTTCCGGTCGAACTTCAAATTATTTAATCATGTCGTATAGGAATCGGAAGAATAACACCCAAAAGAGATAAATAATAAATAATAACAATCTTTGCTTTATTTAACAAATAAAATGATTCAATTATTTAACTTTCGGTCAAAGTTCAAATTATTTAATCATGTCGTATAGGAACCGGAAGAATAACACCCAGAAGAGATAAATAATAACAATATTTGCTTTATTGAACAAATAAAATGATTCAATTGTAGATAGATGGATTCACCTTGTTTAATTGGTAGATTGATTCGCCTTGTTTTGACACTCCCAGTCTCCACGACGACAATAGAGAGAGCTTTCTCATCAATGAAAAATCTCAAGACAAAACAATGAAACAAAACGAGTGATGATTTTCTTTCAAATAGCTTGGTTATTTATATTGAAAAAGACATTGCAAGTCAGTTTAACTCATATGCAATTATGGATGATTTTTAGTCTTTGAAGGGCCGCCGAGTTCAATTTTCATAAATAACTACTATTAGTTTTTATTTCTTTTGTTGTAGCTTTTTTGATACAATCCGCTATTCTACTGTGGCTTTTTTGGTAGAATCTGTTGTTGCCGCATTTTTTTGGTATAATCCGTCCATGTTGAATCAAGTGTATATTTTATGAAGAACATTTTATATAAGTGATAGTTATTGTGATTTATTTTTTTTGCCTACCTGCTTAAATTAGTTTAAAAAAAAATTCTTTATATGTGGCCACCTCATGGAAATATTGTTAGCTTCGCCGCTGACGCCCATGAAGATTAAAGTTACCTTATTACCCTGGTCTTATTTATTAGGGAAATGTTAAAAAGTGTTTCCGGTATACTTTTCAAGAACCACTAATAGTAAGTTTTTATGAAAAATTGTGTAATCAATACATTGGAATTTGTAACATTTGACTTTTGTAAATAATATTTTCTAAACTTGGAATACTTAAAAAGTGCCCCGGAGTACTCGTTAACAAGACCCTATTTATAAAAAAAATTAATTTTTTGGATTCAGTCAATAAATATTGTATCCGGTCTGTATCTAATAATATAAATTAAATATTTAATAAAAATCAATAATTAACCGAGAACAAATCAAATCAGTTTTATTCTAAAAATAAATGAATAAGATCATCAAATCAGCATTAAGGTGCAATTTAAATTATGAGAAGTTTATATATTTTATTTCTCACGTTTCTTCTACGCCAGAAGTGTATCAGGGTTAGGGTTGTTGTTCTAGTTTTTTTGAAGAAATTTTTCTTTGTTTCACTATGTTGATGGCCGAAACTCATCTTTTTCGTTGGGTCTTTTGTATGATCTCGGTTAGCACACTGTTCTTTGCTACTGCCTCAACCAACCAACTTTGCCACGGTCACAGCACAGGCAAGTGTCCTCACTTTAATTTTTCAATTTTTTATGCTTTATATTGTTTCTTCCTTTATTCAAACGCTTGTTTTATTTATTTTTCCTTTAAAGAATAAAAATTATTTAGACATAGTATTAATATTTGTTGGAAATTTATATGAATATATTGTTCTTTCAATTTAAATTTTATGTGTTTGTCACCATCTCAACCATTACACGTTGTAAGGTTCATGTGTGTATTATGAACGGTGTTAGGATCAATCGAATTGCATGAATAGATGATATTTTGATTTTTGTTGCAGCCATGTCGTGTGTTTTGTTGGAAACAATCAAACATAAAAATCAAATAGGGAGAGAAACACTCGGCATAAAGAGGATCAATCAAAAGAAAGAAACACGACTTAATCGAATGTTTGATCTTTATGTTTATTTTAGGTTTTAAGTCGGTCTTATGTTTTAAAATTTCAAGTTGATTTCTTATATTTTAAATGTTTTAAGTTGGTCTAAAACTTTAGTTGAAGTTGTTTAGTTTCCGACTTAGAATTGAGTTTAATAAAAAAAATATATTAAAACTGATTTTCTAAATCGATTGCTTCTTTTTCATAATAATAACATCTTCTAAACATTTTCATCGCAGATGTTGGGTGTCGTGTGCCTTTAAGTTATGAAGATTTTCAGGTATAGATCCTATCTTGTCCATTACATGTTTTCTAATTATACTTTTTTTAGTACAATTCTTTGTAATTTGTCGATAGTAATGACACGTTAGCTTTTCTTTAGCGATTGAATACCAGTGAAATGATGAACACTAATGTGTTCATACTGATGTCTATGTCTATTTTTTCTATTGCGTTTGTATTTATGTTTTATATATATGCATGTCCATTTCTAAAAAAAATATTACACAAAACAATATTACATTTTTTCTATTGCGTTTGTATTTATATTTTATATATATGCATGTCCATCTCTAAAAAGAAGATTATACAAAACAATATTACATAAAAACAATATTTTTTGTGCAATATTTGTTTCAATTTAAATCGCTTGTTTAAGTTCGATATAATGATTTCTAAACTTATCTTTTCTGAAGGGGATTTATAAACTTATCTAGATTTTAGATTTAATATCCATGATTTATTTGTATAAAATTAAATATGAATTTGAAGGAAAAAAAATGTTGTCAATGATAAACTTATACATCATAGTTAATTTTAAAATTCATTTTAATTATGATATAGATGTAGTATCAAGAATTGTTATTTTCTTTTTATAAATAATTAACTTACATGTATGTCTAATAACTCCTAATCTAGTAAACTGGGAACGTGTGAAATTGGTTTATGTTAATTGAAAGATGGCCTGAGACTATAATTCTATGATATACAGCTCAATCATATACTATTGATCATTTTGACATAGTTCACATGAAAAATATGATTCCACTTCAATATCAATGTTTCATTTTCCATTTCTTGAATTTTTTATCATTAGTTGTATAATTATTTCTTATTTCTATATGTCAAATTTGAAATCATTATTAAGAAACTGATTTATGAATAAAAACTTCAATTCTTATTGTAGTTACTAATAATTTTATCTCATAAAACAAAAAATTGAGAATCAATTCATAGTTAATTATTGCTCTTGTTTATTTTTAATCTTTCTTTCAGAGTGCTACAGATGCAATTGAACAAGGGATGGCGACACAAGAAAAATCAGAAGTCCCTCTATTAACAAGAAGGATGCTTGTTGGCCCTAGATCACATCCACCATTTTGTAGAACAAAGTGCATGAAATGTACCCCTTGCATACCCATCCTTGTGACGTCAGGGTCTCGAAAGCCAGAGTATAAAGAAGAGCCTGCAGAGCCTTATCCACAGGCATGGAAATGCACCTGTCACAAGAAGCTATATGATCCATGATATAGTTTTTATCTATCATAGTATTTGATGTTATCTTCATTTGATATATTTTACTTCTAAGTTGTTTTAAGTATATTTTTCATTTTAATTGGAGTGACCAGGAGAACTCTTGTGATTTCTTAGGTGAATTTTTCTAGCTTTAGCTCATGGTTTTTTATTTATTTTTTATTTTTTCATGAGTTATTTTAGCTTTAGCTTATGGTAGGTATCTATCATCTACTACTTATATCTACTTCTTTCTATATTAATTATAATACAATGTATAAAAGAAATAGCACAAGAATACACATATAAGCAAATGGTCACTTGCACAAGAAGACACACACATACCATATAGCCAGTCAAAAGAAAAAAAAATAAAGAATACACATATAGTAACACTACCATACAGAGTTGATCACATTTGAACAACAACCAAAACAATTTTTCCAGCAGCACCAAAATCGCCCCTTATTGAGCATTGACAGAGAAATCACTTCAGGCGATGCTTCACCTTATTACTAACCCCAGAGATGCAGCTACCAAAAACTACTCACCCCTACACAAATGCAATCTTATTTATAAATGTTAATCTGTCTCGCTATACTTAACCTAATTTTTCCCACCATACTTTTGCATTTAATGTTTATCTAAAAAGTAAAATAAAATTATGTTCCTAATTATATGCTATTTTTTTGAAAAGGAATAACCGTTAATCTGTCTCGCTATACTTAACATAATCTCTTACTTATAAATGTTAATCCGTCTCGCTATACTTAACTTATTATGTTACATTATGATATAGATATTGGCCCCGTTTGGATAAACAGCTTATATAGATGCTTATAGCATTAGGGCTTATAACATTAGAGCTTACATCATAAGCTCTTATACTTGATAAGCTATTTATGTTTGGATATGTACACTAAAAAGTACTTACATAAATTGAAGTGTTTGGATGTGACATTACATAAGCAATTATCGAAATTTTAAATATTTTTAGTTTAAAAAAAATCAAAGAATCGAACCACAATTATCAAGATTTTTTTTGATAAAATTAATCAAGATGTAAAAAACAATATTATAAGATATTAATTATAATTATATATATAGTATAATCAATATTCGTTCTTAAAAAAAATATCAATATTCATATAAGACAAAATTAACATTAGATAAGTAAATAGTTACGTAACAAAAAAATATTCATATAAGAAAAATATTATTATTCAGTTTCATTTTGTTACGTAACAAAAAAATAATAAAAATCTTCCTAAAAAAAAAAACTTTGTTACGTGTGTTAATTTAGTAAGACAAGTATATAACAATTTTGTTACTTATGCACCGCCAAAGATAACTAACATTATAATTAAAATATATGTTTTGAAAAAGTGGATCCAGAGAGAATCGAAGGAAGTTACATAATTCATAAGCTCCTTGTTAAGCCAGAGGGTAAGCTGAAAATTTAGGCTTATTAAAATATGGCATAAGCAGCTTATGAAACTATGATAAGCTATTTTTATTTATTTATCCAAACACCTTTAAAAAAGCTTATGGGAGTAGATAAGCCCACATAAGCTCAAAATAAGCCAATCCAAACAGGGCCATTATGGTACAGTATCAACGTCTATGCTTCTTAATATTATGAAATACTATACGACAATCATGACATTCATCTAAACTATTTTGTTACCTATTACCGTCAAATATTACCTTTGATATGACATGTGCGTTAGCACGGGTCGATGGTCTAGTAACTCTAAACAAATAACACACTCACAAGTAGGGGTGTTAGCGGTTTGAACAAAACCAAAATTCAAACCGAAACAAACCAAAAAAGTATCTAATCTTGTTTGGTTTGGTTTAAAACCGAATGGAACCAACCTAAATTGATCTAGTTTAGTTCGCTACTTGGTTTTTTTATTTTGATATCTAAAAAACCAATGAATCAAACTGATGTTAACTTCACTCTTCGTTTTACTAATATTATCTCTCCTCATCCACATACCACATTTATGATTAGGCAAAAAATTAAACCCCAACATAAAGTACTTTTTAGTCCACTTACTTTCTTCCATAATCATCTCATCACTCAAATTCTATATCATTTTTACTAAAAAAGAGAACCCTGGCCGCCTACTCACAACCTGGTGTTTCTCACTGTTGTTGAGATTATACATCTCTTGTTTATTTTTTCATGTTATGCCTTGAAACTTTAAAGAAAGATATTGTATTATGTCTTGATTTATACTCATTATATGCATTAATTTTATGCTTGTTTCTTGCCTTGAAAAATATGGTTTTAGTTTGATTCAGTTTGTGTTTGTAATCTATCATAAAAAAAAACATTATCATATTTGTCGTTTATATTTTTTCTATGAAAAAATTATTTAATTTCAAACTGTGTAGGGAAATCTTTCAACGGTTGATCAATTGAAACATTCTTCTAATAGTCTTCTCAAACTTTAACTATTCCCACTTGTATTAAGATTGAATTATACTATGGTCCCGTTTGGATAAACAACTTATATTGATGCTTATAGCATTATAAATTACATCATAAGTTCTTATACTCAATAAGCTATTTACGTTTGGATATGTACACTAAAAAGTACTTACATAAATTGAAGCGTTTAGATGTGTCATTACATAAGCAATTATGAAATGTTAAAATATTTTAAATTTTTTTTAAAAAAAATCAAAGAATCAAACCACAATTTTTTTAAGGAATTAAACCACGATTTTAAAGTTGTAAAAAGAACAATATTAAAATTTAGTAATAATTTGAAGGGTTAAATATGTTTTTGGTCCCTATAAAATTGTGAACT
>Ga0315913_1000995_pt1 | contig 29155 bp, 15 predicted proteins | sample MpolsnodulesMG_FD_207736 | JGI IMG/M metagenome (GOLD analysis project Ga0315913, IMG submission 207736) | Medicago polymorpha root nodule microbial communities from Los Angeles, California, United States - small nodules | ecosystem: Host-associated > Plants > Roots > Nodule | place: USA...
ATAGGTTCCAATTTGGGTGGTGGAAAGAGTTTAAGAGCTTGGGAAGATGCGTTGAAAGATTACGATAGTATTCGATGTAATGAGATTCAAGAGGTGCTAAAAGTAAGCTACGATGTGTTGGGGCGCAATGCCAAGACTGTTTTCCTAGATATAGCTTGTTTCTTCAAAGGGGAAAGAATAGAATATGTTGAAGAGATATTGGGTGAATTCAGTGCAGTATCTAATATTGAAGAACTTGTTAATAGATCTCTTTTAATTGTTAAACATGGCTGCTTGGATATGCATGATCTAATACAAGACATGGGTAGAGATATCGTTAATCAAGAGGAACCACAAAATCCTGCCGGACGTAGTAGATTATGGTTTCACAAAGATGTTATTGATGTATTATCAGATGAAAATTCTGTAAGATTTAAATCGTATACTTCTATTTTTATGTATTTATACATTATGATATGTGTTATTAATGACAACCAAGTTTTTACATTGTTGAATGTTGCTTCTACAATTGTGGTCGCAGTGGGGTTGCTGAGATATTAAAAAATTTGATGTTGCAGTCTAGACCACAATCACATTCACATACCTTTTTCCTAAACCCTGATGACGATATGTAATTGATCTTTTTTTTTTACTTGTTTTATAGGGAAGTGTTGTAATTCAAGGGATAATGCTTGATCCTCCCCAACCTATAAAACAAGATTGGAGTGATACTGCCTTCGTGAAGATGAATCGCCTTAGAATTCTCATTGTTCGAAATACAACATTTTCATCAGAGCCTAAACATCTGCCAAATCAGTTAAGGCTGCTTGACTGGGAAGAATACCCTTCAAAGTCTTTCCCCCAAAACTTTAATCCAAAGAAAATCATCGTTTTCAATTTGCCTAAAAGCCAACTTACACCGGAAGAGCCATTTAAGGTAAAATCATAGCTTTTTATATTATTTTTGTTTCATTTTTATTATTATGCATAACAATAACTATGTTTGATCGACCTTTTGTTTCTTTTGACAGCCGTTTTCAAATTTGACTATCATGAATTTCTCAAAAAATGAATCCATCACTGTAATGCCTGATGCTTCAGGAGTTGAAAAGTTGAGAGTACTTAAACTTGATAAATGCAAGAACCTAATTATGGTTCATAAATCTGTTGGATTTCTCAAACACCTTACCCACTTAAGCGCTTCTATATGCCCCAAACTTCGAAATTTCCTGCAAAGAATGTTTTTACCATCCCTAGAATTTCTTGACCTGAACTTGTGTCTAGAACTTGAACACTTCCCAGATATAGTGAACAAGATGAATAAGCCATTGAAGATTTATATGAAAAATACCGCTATTGAGAAGTTGCCAGATTCCATTGGTAATCTTATTGGGCTTGTTTCTATAGAGATGCCAAATAGCAAGAAGCTCAAATATCTACCAAGTAGCTTATTCATGTTACCAAATGTTGTGACCTTAAAATTTGGAGGATGCTATCTACTTGGACAATCCTTGAGAATTTGTCGAGATGATATCCCTTCAGCAACCAATGGTCGTTCAACATTAAAAAAATTGCATTTTGATAATAGTGGCTTATGGGATGAAGACCTTAGCACAATTCTCATCTCTTTTCTTGAATTACAAGAGTTGATTGTAAAGGATAACTATCTCCTCTCTGTCCCTGTGTGCATTAAAGAATCTGCTTACTTGACTAATCTTGATGTTAGTAGTTGCATTATGCTTCGAAAAATTCCGGTATGCACCAACCTAAGAATTTTGGATGTCCATCATTGTAAGATGCTTCAACACATATCAGAGTTGCCATGGACCATTCAAAAAGTAGATGCAAGAAACTGCATCCGCTTGAACAGAGAGACGTCAGACATGTTATGGGATCAGGTATATCACCTCTTTATATGCTTGCTAGCTTGGTTTATAATATCACAGTCATAGAGTGCACTATAAGCTTTAGAGACAAATGTTTCCCATTTTTGTTTTTGTAATATGACAGGTGAAAAATGAGAGACGAGGATTAGAAATTGTGATGCCTATCTCATCAAAAAAAGAAGAGACTGCGATGCCTCAAATGCGAACAGGAATTCCACGTTGGTTTGACCACATCTGCAAAAAAGGAAATCCGAATTTTTGGGCTCGTAAGAAGTTCCCCATTGTTGCTTTAGTGATGGTGTTCCAGAAGGGGAGGGCCAGCAAATCTCAGCGGATACTTGTTGAGCTTAATTTGGTTATCAATGGTCGATCTGTCCCTCACAAAGGCTATTGCAACTTCAGAATTGAACCTGATCATGTGTTAGTTTGTGATTTGCGACTCTTGTTCAGTGACAGTGAGTGGCTGGGCCTTGATGCATTACTTATTGAGCGTGAGTGGAATATAGTGCAGGTTTCGTATGAAGCCCCATCTAGCGTGACACTAAGTGAGTGGGGAGTTTTTGTGTACAAACAAGGAACTACCAACACAGAAGAATATATCCAATTCATGTGTCCTGACCCAAAGTACTCACAGAGAGCCAACATATCACCCACAATGACAAAAGATCCTAAGCAGGAACCAAGGAAGCAGATAGAGACGTTGGGTATGGATAAGATTTTAGGTACGATTTTGTCAAATGCTAGGGACATGGAAGGCCTATTTAAAAACAAAGGGCTAGCACATCCGACAATGACGATGTTGAATGACCTATATAAGGAGGTTCACGATGTATCCGAAGGTAAACCACTAGATGATAAAAAGTCCCGCCTGGCACCGTTTCTTCAGATGTACAATGCATTTTCTGATTTTGCAGCAAAATTTGACGACCATACAGATGAAATGAAACCTCCCAAAAATGTAGGGGAAGCTTCAACCTCTGGCCATCAGGGAAGTTCTGAGGAAGAAGACAGAGATGCTGAGGAGGAAGAAATAATGAGAGAGATATTCTTGAAAGGAATAGGGGCAGGACTTCGTGAAGTACAGATTAGCTTCCCTTCTCTTGATGTAGACACAACCATGGATGCCACCTTTAATAGAGGTGAATGGGTTAGACTGTCACTCCCACCAAAGACCAAGAAAGAAAGGAAGATGTTTATTGAAGGAATTTTCAATGGACTGATCGAAGCAAAGTTGAGCTTTCCCACTCTGAAACAATGGGAAATACTAAAAACCGTGACGTTGCAAAGAAGAGATTTTACTGAAATGATAGTTCCAAGCTCTAACGATCCTTTGTTGCAAGCATTCATGATGATGAAGCGAGGAAGTTGTGAATCGGAGAGGGCCAAGAGTAAACTCATCTGCAAGTTGGTGGAGGAACATATTGCTCTGCGCAAGAAATTTGAAAAAATTGAAAATGAAATTGCTACTCTGGATAATTCAAAGAAGGGTCACAGCCTAGATGAGAAGCTGGCTGCTGTTTTGAAAGGAAGAGCTGAAGAATTGCAGCGGCACTATGATGCTGATATTGAAGGCTTCAAGAACTCAAAAGAGATTCAAGATTTTATGAAAGCTACATACTCATATGGAATGGGAGATGGGCTCCTTGAAGCACAGGCCGTATTTCTTGCTCTGGACATAGTCATATTAATTCTTGTGTTTGAGGGGAATGAAAATGAAATCTCTGCTCAGGAGAAGCTTAACACTCAATATGGTGATTTTGGAGAGAAGCTTAACACTCAATTTGATCAACATAATTCAAAGAAGGATCATTCTCTTGATGGTACTAATGATAATTCACACACAAAGGAGTCAAGCTTTTCTGACTCAAAATCTTCTTTGAATAGCACAAAGTTTCGCGCAGACATTGGAAAAGTAAGCTGCAAAGATGTTACAAAGCATGAGATGTTGTTTGCTGCCTTGAAAGAAAGAGGAGAAGAATTGATAAGGCTCTATGATGCTGAAATTAAAGAATTACAGAACTCCAAAGAGGATCGAGATCAGATGAGTGCCAAATACTTGAGTGGGCTGAGGGATGGAGTCCTTGAAGCACAGTCCACCTTAGTTTCTTTGAACACGGATGGAACAACTCCTATGTTTGAGGAGAATAAGAAACATATTACTCATGAGGCTGCCAATGATGATACTGTTGGTCAAAATCATGATGATAAAACAATCATCATAGATGATAGTCCTAGTCCTGCTGGTCCAGAATTTGACAAAGCTCGGGACACTCCTTACCCCTATGGTTGCTTCTGGAGGATTTTGCACGCTTGTTTTTGCAAGTGTTTTTCTTAGTTGTATGAGTAAAAAAATTCAATAATTGATGCACCTAGATTGCACAAGCCATATTTTCTACTTTCATTATTAGTGTCTGTTGATAGTAATAGACAATGAACAAGCCATGTAACTGTGGCTTGTGGGAAGCAATAAGCATTAATTTATGTTTAAATGGTAACACAGTTCTTCAAGTTACAGTTCTAAGCATTGTATGAAAAAGCATCATCATCCCCTTTGAAGTTTTATTTTGTTTGCTTTTTGTAAGTGTAATTCTGATCTGAATTCCTTGTAGATGGATTACCTTCCGATTGCTTGTGGCCATAGATTACTTCTTGGCTTTCCAACTATAATTCTTTGTATAGTAAGAACACTTCAGAGGTTCCACTATTATTATAAAATTTAAGAATGTTTTACAAATTGATTAGGTTGGTTTATGAATAGCAAAGGTTTCTGTCTCTGGTTGGAACATGTCAGTAGTTTGCAGAATCTTTCTAAAACAATGTTCCATACATCATATCAATGTTTTATTGGTTTACTAGTAATTAAAACTACATCTAAACCATTATTAATTTCTTTTATCCACGTTGTTTTACATTCATTCAACAAATATTGGTGATCCCTATCAATTTTCATTTTTTACCAAATATGAAGTGTATATTGTAGCTGGAAATTCTGTATCTGAAGGGAGTGTGCAATAGTGATCCGAAATCCTATCACTTTTTGAAGATTTTAAGACAATTTTGGATTTGCTTATTTGAACTCTGAACTCATTTGATTAACAGAGGGCCAAATAAATTTATCAGTGAATATACATGGTGGACGACGCATGATGGGTTGACAATAATAAAAGAACGTTAAATACGCACTCCATGTTTATATTAAAATAATTAAAAACATTGTCGACTGTGAATCAACATTCTCGACTTATGAGGTGTCGATAATGTTTATTCATTATTACATTATTACATAATTTTTCGCAACTTTTATAAAAACTAGAAATGATATTTGAACATCCATTTTTTAACAACTTTTGTGACAACCCACTCTCTCATACTCTCATTATATTTTTATTCTCTCTCTTCATTTTTCTCTTTCTATTGTTATTGTCCAATAAAAAGAGAGGAAAAAAGGTTGCACTAAAAGTTGTTGGGAATTGGATGTCAAAATATCATTCCTCTATAAAAAATGAATGAAATCAAATAATCATGACTCCTTTGATATTAGAGATTTACTTTTCACACCCTATGTATTTCCTCGCGCGCCCTATTTTTTTCCCAAAATTACTCTTGGGATAATCCGGAATATATAATCCGGACACGTCCGGAGTATAAATTCCGAACAGCATCAGTACACAGAACTAAAGCGGTTTTGCCTGACTTTGTTGTTTTTATCAATGTTTTTCAATAAATCAAGATATACAATTAACTTAAAATATTATATCAAAAAATGATTATATATCATTATACCGAAAAAGAGTTGAATTTTTATCATTACACATTTCACCTAATGATATACATTTCAACTAAACTAATGATATATATCTAATATATGGCACCGAAAGATCAATGGGACTATCATCCACTTCAACCTTCACACCAGGACCAGGACCAACCCTCTTATTGGGATCAAGATTTTCAATAATGTACAATTCTTCGTCATCTTCTATCACCGCTACACCCGCCGCCCGACTTAACTCATTATAATCTGCCATCCGGCTCGCATATCTATCAGGCCAGGTGTCTGCATCCTCTCGATGGTATGGTCTCCATAGAGCAGAAGTGGGAGGAATCGGACAATCATCCTTCAAATCCAATGCCATAAAATGGTTGTCATTCACATATGCCAGACACATCAACGGATCGATACTTGGCGGCGGCAGTGGACCACAAAGAGGGAAATAGGTTTCTGATTTCCCAATGGACAACACAACAACCGTTTGGTTGAATTTCTGTGGGATGAGGATAGAGCGTCTGAGACCTCTTTATACCGCCTATCATCATTAATCATCCTTCGATAGCGGGCATTTTGTACACCGACAAGCTCTTTGTAAAGGTTGTACCGAACTATTTGGTGATCATCAACAGTCAAGTTACGTAGGACCGCAACTGCTCGGAACCCACAAGTCATCACCAGGTACATCTGTAACCTTTTCAATAAAGTCATGCATCCAAATTGGGATTTGGTCTTTGTGTGGTATGTCGACTTTAACGGGTGTTGGATTCTTCGGATTTTTTGGAGTTGGCTTAGGAGGAGTAGGAGACATGCTGCTTTTCCGTGTACTCTTTCTACTCATCCCTGTTGATTTTGTCTGTGAACCCTGTGTCTCTTTCTCCTGGGAGTCAACAATCTCCCATAGCGAAGGGGACCGCCTTGTCGATCGAATGTTTTGCTTATCTTTCTTTGCAGCTCCTTTGGTGGTGACCTTATTTGGCGGTGGACGCATAAAGGTGGTCTCCGGTAAAACAAATTGTCGGAATTGTTCCTTCATATGCAACTTCATGTTGTAATCGGCGTCCTTGAACCGAGCCTGCAATGTGTAAAACAATTGTCATTTTGGTTGTTGCTGGAAAATAGGCAGAAACATGCATTATGGTATGTGTATTGATAGGGTTCGGATTTTATAATCCGGACTGCATATGCAATTCCGGATTATAAAATCTGGATTTTCGTGATACATCATTTGCATGTGTCTTAAATGCACTTGCATGGGGCGTAAATGCACCCTTTCGGATTATATAATCCGGAATACAGCTATATGGTCCGGATTATATAATTCGGATTACACCAGTACAGGAAATTAAAGCAGAAATCCTGGGCAGAAGGTAAAGTAACACAGTTTTTTAAAAAATATACCTGAAGCATATCTCATTATGGCAATAAAGAGATGTCTGCTTTATGAAGCTTCGGGTCATCCTCGTACTCGAACCTCAACCTCTTCGAGTGAGTGTGAATTTCATCCAAACGGAGGGTGGTGCCGTTCTTGATCTTCAAAGCAATCATACACGCACACGGTAATCCGTAAGTGATCAAACTCAAACAACCAGATTTTGATTTATCCGTACCAATTTCAAGTGCTTTATTATACTCCACTACGAGATGATGCAAAGCTTCCCTTGAAATGTTTCGGATCAACCTAGACCACAACACCTTTCCTTTGAACCGATGTTCAAGCATGATAATGTTCGTCTGAAACGAAGCATGTATTGCGGTATGTTGCAACTCTAGCATGTCATAAACGGATTTCCAGTTTGTACTCAAATCACCCATACTACTACTCGTATACTTTTTCAACCGAGTGTGTGCAGATTCAGCTCTGTTTGTTGTAGTATTCCCCATATGAAGGTTTTTGTCAACCCAAAACCTCACAAACTTCTCCTTAACCGAATCCAAAATTGTCTGTTCAACATAATCCAAAAACTTAGAAAATTTTGCGCATACAACTTTGAACCGGGTCCAATTATCAATATATGTTTCCTCCGTTTCGGAGTCCATAATATCCAACCATGCAGCCATCACAGTCTTCACCACCGAAGCAGGCTTGATCGCCGCCCCATTCTTGCCTTTGAGATCCTTCACTTTGCAATCCAATTTACACTTTGCTCTCACGTTTTGTCCAATGTGATATGAGCACAACATAGTAGTAGCATTAGGGAAAACCTTTTCCACAACATTGATCAAAGCATTCTCCCTATTAGTGACAACTACTTTGGGATAGAGATCTTTGGAATGCAACATCTCACGACACCTCTCAAGAGCCCAATAAACGTTGTCTTGCCTCTTAGACATCATATAGGCAAAAGCAATAGAGAATGTTTTCATGGTAGAGGTGTTACCAACAAACTCAAGCAATGGAAAACGATACTTGTATGTCTTGCATGTGGAATCCAACACAAGCACCGTGGATAACGTGTTAAACAACTTGATAGAATTTGGATGTGCCCAAAAAACATCACTGACATCATTAGAATCGTGATACTTCCTACAATGATAAATGTAACCATTATCAACCAAAGACTTCAAGAGATGTTGCATGTCATTCCTCGTACCCCTAATGGACCGCCTATACCTGTAAGAAGCATTATAAATGTGTTTGATAGTAGTTGAAGTGGTACGATTCCTCTTCTTTAAGTTGGTAAGCATTTGCCTCGGAGGAATGTTTGAATCCACCATCTCTTGAAGGTGAACACATTCATTTGGGTTTAGACGACCGACGGTTTTATGACCTTTCAACACATATGTCATGTCATGGTTGTGTTTACCATCACCAACTTTGAGGCTCCAATCACCACCAGTCAACAAGTAACCTCTCAGCCGAAACGGACACTCGCATTTAATCGAACCAGCTATCTCGCGCCGACTCTTTCTCTTGTACTCGATGTATGAACCTCCCCTTTCACATATCAAAGTAACAAATGCGCTTCTTCCATTGTCACCGTTATCGGATTTACCAATAACAGTGGAAAAACCAAGCTTCCTAGCTTTCTCTCGAACCCACTCCAACAAATCATTATGTGTTGCAAACTTATGTTTAGTGGTAAAATGTTCTCGTTGGTCAATACAAACAGCAACAACTGGAGGTGGTACAACAAGAGGAATAGGATGAGGAGCATCCTCTACTTTCGCATCGCCTAAAGAAATTTCAAGTTTCGGTGGTGGCCGTGGGAGATTCTCGGATTTGGCAATTCCGGAACCATGCACATCTTCAAGTAAAAGAAGCGGCAACACAATAGGAGGTTCAATCTCAGGTGGATCATCATTTGGGGCATCAACCGGAACAACCATATCTGAAAACAGTGCCAGACATAGTCAGAAAATGAACACAGTTTCTGTACTGGTGCAGTCAGGAATTCGAAATTCGAAACGCATGAATGCAGTCCATATTTAATATTTCGGATCAGTACAGTACAAATCATATGACGTAATCAAAAGGAAATCGCCTATAAAACGAATGGGGGAAGGTTTATATACACATTACCTTTGCATTCAGTCGAAAATGATGATGTTAACCCCCCTTGATGGCCAGATTGCAGCTCCAAACCACGTTTTCGCCCTAAATGGTGTGTTTTTAGAGGTGTATGGAATGTTTGTGATAAAGTGGTTGTGCTTCGACTAGGTTCTGGAGAACTATATATAACCTAGCTGTCCGAATTTCATTTTTCGGAAGAAAAAAACGACTATTTTTTCCGCCCAGTTCAAATACAGGGTGTTCGGAATTGGTATTCCGGAATGTAACCATTGTGTCCGGATTAAGTTTTCTGAGTAGTCTTTCACCCTGATCAAGTCAAAGTTTTACGAGTGACATAAAGCAGAGTGATTTTCTAATCATTTCAGATTATACTATCCGAACGATGTCCGGATTTTATAATCCAAAAAAAGGGTATTTTCGTCAAAATCACAGGGCGTGCGAGAAGGCAACACGGTGTGAAAAGTAATGCTTTTGACATTATCCTTTCAATCTCAATTATTTGGCCCTCGTTAACCACTAATTATATGGGCCTACATGATATAATCTCTTTTTGGTCTACACTCGTTTATTTTAGTCAATTATCACTAGTCATCGCATTTATAGCCTTCAATTTCTTGTTTTAAATTATTCATCTTTCTTATTAATATCTTCAATTCTCTAATTGAATTAGCCTTATGTTGATAATTGGTCTATTAAATTACACTCACATCCCCTAAAAGATACTACAGTTATACATATATGTCTTATTATGTTAAAATAAACATTCCCTTCAATGCAAAACATGTTAGAAAACATTTCACTCTCCTCCCCTAAAAGAAGTTTTACATTTCTCTCTCTGCTTACATTAAAATCTACAATTTCCTCACTTAGTAATATTTTTTATTTCGAATAATCTAGCTAAAAAATATAACACACTCCAAAGAAAAATAATATTTGAATCCATTTTAATATTATCAAAATTTGAATGCATATTTTTCTTGGTTTTTTTTTTTTTTGCAATTTCATTAACATATTTTTAACCCTATTGTAAATTATAAAACGACACGGAGTAAAATTAAAATGAATGAAAATTACTAAAATTGATAAAATATGGTTAATTGAAAGTGAATTTTATATTCGAAATTATAAAATTAATAACAAAATATTTAAATTTAATTTTTACTAACATTTAAATTATAAAGAAATGAATTTATTTTTCTTAAATGGTGGTTCAAAATTAATAGATATCATCAAAATATTTATTAATGTTAAAATTGATTAAAGTGTAGTGGATATTTAATTAGTAAATGATGAGATTGTAAATTTGTAATTCAAGTACCTCATAAAGAATGGGAGTATAAGTTTTACTTTTTAAAGAATGTGAGTGTATATTTTAACATTGGGTTTTTCTATCATGTGTAAGTTTGCACATGTTAAGAAGTTTAAAGTGGTAACTTTGACTTGGAACTTGTACATTTTATATTGAATATGTACCTTTTTAATAAGTAAGTGTTGTTTTTCAATGAAAAATTACTACTTTTAGATGTCTTAACATGTGCAATGTTGCACATGTTAGACAAACCCTTTAACATTAGATTGGAGAGAAATGTAATTCACATTTCTCTTAAACGAGACTGAGCGAAAAAATAATGTTGCTTGATTATAGGTAAGCATTCACATGTTGATGGACCTAAGTTGAACCGATCCAATAAGTGATATTTAAAACAAATTTAAATATATATGTAGTTTTTTTTTTTTTGCATGCGAGACCTTTTTTATTTAAAGAAGAAAAAAAACAATGACAAATAACTTTTTATGTAAACCTAAAATTAGGATTTTAGGAGTCTTACTTTATGTTTGGCCTGAGTTAAAGTCTCCAATGAGACAACTTGATCATTGAATGCTATTAATGGTGAGCAGCGAAATGCATATTGCCCTTGTTCAATTTGGCAAGTTTCTTAGTTAACAGGGGAGGGGTTAGTCTTGCAGTTTTTGCTCTTTTATATTTTGTAGGAATTGTCAAGTTAGATATTAGCAATTTCAAATATAGCATGATAATGACGTCGTTGTGACATAAAACTATGTAGACTTTATATATTATTTTGGTCCAAGGGGAAAGAAGTTTCTTTCCAGACTTGACCACGAGAGTCGGTCTTTTTTCTAAACATTTTTTTTATTCTAAGGATTTCTAAACATTTTTATAAACAAAGAAAATTAAGAGAAAATGACACGTTCAAATGTGCATATGGACTTTGTAGTAATTCCTCCGATTTTGGAGTTATTTAGCATATTCTCTTCACATTGTTGCTTTTTCCGCCATTTCACTGTCATAGCCAAGAATATGAACCAAAAACTTCACAAGATTCTCTCGTAGAGCCAAGTCAAGCTTCAAATCCCACTATCCACTAACATATAATAAAGATAACATTACTCTTTCTTTAAAAAAAATAATTAATTCATATGCAATCTGAGTGTAAAAAAATTTACATTGAACCGTTATATTATGATGATAATGTATAACTTTAATTTTAACTATTAATATTTTTTAACAAAGAAAAAAACCTATTAATATAAAATAAAAAAATCACACGTATGACAATTAAACTATTTGGTATTTACCAAAAGTTTAATTAAGAGTAAGACCCAACCCTAATCTCATTTTTGTTAGGTATAGTATCCAACATTCAATCATTTCATATTATATCTTTTTTATATTGAATTATTCTTTAAGTGAATTTAAATTTTAGATTAATTTTTCTTTATGGTATCAATACCAAAAAAATATCCTTTTTTCAAAACACAAATGTCCATATATCTCTATCGGTATTGATTATTTAACATGAAACAGAATTGGTATGCATGAGGTTTGTTGATAAGTCACAATTAACTCCAAAACTGAATTAATTGTATAGGACCATTTCAAACAAAAATCACAAGTTCTTGAAATTTCATTTTTCTTTTTTTTGTGGCTTTCTTTTGTAGAAAATAGTCGATCTCCATAATTTTTTGTAGTAGTATAGTGGCATAGACTTACATTTTAAATGTAGAGAAATAGAAAGTCTGAGTTCAAATCCTCGCCCAACATAATATTGTCCGTGGTTCCATCTCCATTTTTGTTTAAGCAACCGTAATTAAGATTACAAAATATTTTTGTTCTCTTTCATTTTTTATGATTAGAAAATTCATTCTTTTACTAAAATTAGTAAGGATCGGACTTTTTTTGGTCCATATAAGAAAACTTTTCTTGGTCTAGAATTTTTTTAATAAATAATTTTTTCGGTATTTATTGTTGATTGAATTTGATTATGGCCAAAACCAATTATGTATGACTGTTCTGTTCCATCCATATATGCATGGAATAGTCAAAGTCGTGCCCACTCTAGTAGACTTTTTCCATTGTTGTGTTTCTATAAAGCAAATTAACATGAATTCAAAAATTATTGTCATTGCCATTTCACCTTCCATGATTAATAATATTCAACTTTTGTCCTTTGGTGGCCTTGTGGGGGCCCCTAAAAAAGTCTATATGTATATATTTCATTAGGTCAGAAACTTGTAAGCTTTTGAACTCTTTTTTCTAAGATGCATACATCTCATAATGGACATATTTGACTTAATTCCAACGGCCAATTTTCAACTTAATTGATCAGAAAATTATATATTGTGACTCATACAATATTTTTTTATATAAAGGCATATATATTGAAAAGAGGAAAGTTATTTGCATGCTATAAGAAGCTTTCAAGAGTTTGTGGTACTCTAGGATTGACAAATATGGATGTGGGAAAGCTAGATAACTTTGATGACAAGAAAGAAGATGAAGTTGTGCTTCCTGGGTTTAGATTCCACCCAACAGATGAAGAGCTTGTCGGTTTTTATCTATGGCGAAAAGTGGAGAAGAAGCCTCTTCGAATTGAACTCATCAAAGAGATTGACATATACAAATATGATCCATGGGATCTACCAAGTAAGATTTTATTTTCCTCTCATAATATATGTTATTGAAACTTGTAGATACACTATATCAGCTGCTGTAGAGAAATTTGTATACAATTTTTCATAAAATGAGCCCGGTCTCTACGACTGCTTTATGGTGCATCAGTTGTAGTAATTGTTAGATTAACTTTATCTCTCTTAATCTAATAGATCTTACAACTGTTGCGCTATAAAGCAGTTTTAGATGATCTAATCACTGCGTAAGACTCATCATAATCGTACCCGGTTCCTCTCCCATGGTGCAGCAAAAAAAAATGTGTAAAAAGGTGTTATCGCATGCAGTGGTATGTTATCTTAGTTCAAATAAAATTGATGTGCTGCTACACTCTGAGAGATGAGATTAATAATTTGACAAGTTAAGTAGATTAGCTTAATTACCATATATATTAATGATTAAATCAATAACAAAAAATATGAATTTAATTGATATTTTTAGCTTTTGAACATTTCATGTGAAAATCTAAATTTTGCTGTTAAAAAAAAAGTGAAAAACTAAATTATTATATATCAAATTGTTGTTCAGTAATAGGTAAATTATCTAAATTTTTCTGTTAAAAAAATGTGAAAATCTTGTTTATTATATCAATTAAATTGTTCACAAAAATATTAATTAAAACATATATATGCATGTTTACACTATAGGCTATGGATCCATAGCTAGGTGCAACTATCCCCATTTTGATTATAATATATGGTTTCTGATCTCAATTACCTTTTTTGTTCTTCAATTTACATATATGCTTGTGACATTAAATATGAAGAAGCTAGTACTGTGGGGGAGAAGGAATGCTATTTCTTTTGTTTAAGAGGAAGAAAATACAGGAACAGCATAAGGCCTAATAGAGTGACAGGATCTGGATTTTGGAAAGCTACAGGGATTGATAAACCTATATATTGTGTTAAAGAATCACATGAATGCATTGGACTCAAGAAATCATTGGTTTACTACCGTGGAAGTGCAGGGAAAGGTACCAAAACTGATTGGATGATGCATGAATTTCGTCTCCCACCTAAAGGAAAAACTAGCAATAATCCACTTCATAATCATACCAATGATGTTCAAGAAGCTGTAAGTGATTTATTGTGTTTGCATTTTTATCAAAACTTTCATTGTTTTTGCATTTATAATTAGGGTCATGCCTAAGTGGTGCCCCAGGCAATTATAGTAATATTTGTATTAAATATTTAAGTAATGATCTAAAAAGGATATTATTTGCATTAAAGTTATGCAATCAATACATTTAATGCTTTTTCTTTTGGCTTAAAATTTCCTCTTTTGACTTCCTTAACTAATTAGCATTAATGTGATTTATCATATAAGAGTTTATTAGACAGCAATGTGACTCAACAACAAGTCTCTTAAGCATGTGTTCATTGGTTTGATCCTTGACCGATGTATTTAGACGAGTATTTATTGGAAGAGAACAAAATCTTATTCTCTTAAATGGGTCTATATATTTCGAATGATTAGGGCTTCTAGATATGGATACCTTGGACAACAAAAAATATGTATGAGAATAAATTATTCAAAACAAACTTATGAAAATATCTGGCGGAGCTTATAATAATCAATTCAAAACATTGCTTAGAAAAAACAATTCAAAACAATTAATTGACTAAGAATATATTTTGTTTATGTCATAAGATAAGTCCAAATGACTTTTAATTAACTTGCAAAACACATATTGGCTTAAACTTTTTATTATGTTGTCTGAAAATAGATGAGATTTATAAAACGTGAAAGCAAAAGCAATTTTTTTGTGAAAAATAAAAAGCAAACCCATCTAGAATCGTATGTAAAGACACATCTAGAGACAACATATTCAAAGGAATGACGACGACGACATTAATGCTGAGATTTGGGGTTAGAAACTCATTCATATTCAAGATAAACCTGAGCATACTAAACTATTTTTTTTTTTAGAGGACTATTATACTATGTATTATTCTACAGTCAGAAGCACGTTTAATAGACCTCATAAAATATATAAAAAATAAATAAATTGATTTTTTTAAAGCGTTAAATATATAATTTATAAATATTAAGACATACAAAACCAATTTTTACTTATTCACATTGGCTCTCTAACATGAATTGATTTACATCACGTTACTAAAAAATTACTAGTTTTATAATTAAGATAATGACTTGGACGTATCAAAATCTTTTAGGATACATCATATATACATGACATGTACGTAGACAAAATTAAGGATCTAGAAACTTTGATAAATTTTAATGTTACTTTTAACAAAGAAATTTTCAAGGAAAGTTTCAAATGAAAAATCTGTTTGAATAGCTTATTTTAAAATGTCATTCTAAGTATTTTATCATTTTGTTATAATTTTTTTTGGATACTAAATTTTGAAAAAATCTCCAAAAAAAATAGTTATTTCAAATAGCTTTTCATAAAAATCATTTTTGAAAAAATATGTGATTTTTACTATGTAAAATCTCGAACAATGAATATTTAAGTTAGTGAATGTCAAAATCTCTTTTTCAACTTATACCAAATGAGTTTAAAATAACTTCTACTATTTTTTACTAAATTTTCAAAAAATCTATTTTTAGAAATACAAAGAAAAATCTATTTTTTTAGAATCTAAAACAAACGGGCCCATAATTTTACATAAAAATTTCTAGAAATTATTTTATTATGGCAAATGTTAACTTGTGCCCTCAAAGGCACATGTTAAGAAACTTACTATAGAAATGTATGCATCAAAAGTCGTGTATTTGACTTCTTATAAGTTAAAATGTTATGCTTTAATCCCTCCGTCCTAAATTGTATGTCATTTTAGAAAAAACATTTGTCCCAAATTATATGTCGCTTTACAATACCAATAAAATATTAATGTTACTTTTCATATTATATCTTTAACTATTTATTACTCTCTCTTCCTTCAATTTCTTCATTTATCTTCCTCATATCATTTATTAAGGATAATTTTGTAAAACAACTCATAGTATCTCTTTCCCACACAATATTAATTACATTTCTTAATATGTGTGAAATGTTCAAAACGTCGTACAATTTAAAACGGAAAGAGTATTTGTTAAGTTATGCCCTTATGGCACAAGTTAACATGACCCTTTATTTATTAATCACTTTCATTGAGCCTTTAATCTTCCCTTTGGCATATTCACTTTGAGCAACCAAGTCAACTCAGTTTGACCAAGCTGGTACTTTACTTTATTAGCAAGCAACCTTTGAAAAGTGTGTTTTTGTTTTTAACATACTGTATGGAATTTGCATTGCAGGAAGTGTGGACACTATGCAGAATATTCAAACGAATCCCATCATACAAAAAATACACACCAAATTTGAAAAAAGACTCAGAAGCAGCATTCACTATTAACTCTTCAAGTTCCAAAACATGCAGCTTAGAATCTGACAACACCAAACCACAATACTTGACTTTCACAAACTCACAACATGTTGTTCAACAGAATCATGAAACCAAACCATTCATTAATGGACATGTTGACCAAAGATTTAACCACTCATTTCTAAATCAATTAGGCAACGTAGCACAAGTTCCAACTACCACCTTGTCTCACTCAAGTTTTTGGAATGATCAAAATGTTGTGGATGATGCATTTGCAAATGAGAACTGGGATGATCTTACATCTGTTGTTCAGTTTACCTTTGATCCATCAAAGGTTTATGATTGTAAAGATTTTAATTAGATTTAATTTAAGAGCATCATATACTAGCTACTTTAAACTACTACTATTACTACTGGTCTACTAGTACATATAACAATTTTCCGGTCCCACCTACTCCTTTATTGGGTACCAGTGAAAAAGTTTAATCCACCGACTAGAGTTTAATTAATATGCATCTTTAATGTAAATAAATTTTACACGTGTATCCAATCACATTTTACTATGTAGATATAAGTAATATTGAAACAGTTCATAGAAATACTAGTATTATGTGTCAAACTACAAAAAAAGATCGAAAAATGTTATTTGACGGCTTGTGGGATTCGCAATGGCGTTAGCAAAATTAAATATTCAAATTGAGGGCATACTATTTCTTCATAGAGATAATGAGAACACTATGCTTCACTTTCAAAAATTTAAAATAAATTTTACACGTGTATCCAATCACATTTCACTATGTACATTCCAAGTAATATCTACACAGTTCATAGAAATGGTATTATGTGTCACACAACAAAAAAAGATCCAAGGAGGTATTTAACAGCTTGTGGGATTCGAAATGGGCTAAGCAAAATTTAATATTCAAACTGAGTTGATATTATTTCTTCATAGAGATAATGAGAACACTATACTTCACTTTCAAAAATTTAACAAAATCATTCAGCTATTAACCTAACCATGCGAAAATATTTGCTGATTTGCCTTTCCTCATTTCTTGATCAAGTGTCAATTGTTTGAACTCCAATCAAACTCCACCCAGAATTTTGTCCCAAAAGTGAGAAACGATGATTTGGTGGACCACACTCAAAAATGATAGTTTTCCTCCCTAATTAATCAATTACAATTATATATCTTTTGAAATGTAATGTAAGTTTTTACAGCAAAATGGCTAACTTTATAATCCACCTCAAAAAAAACCAAATGGCTAATGCTATAGACAACTATTGATAATTACATAACATAGTGTACCAAGAGCAGTATCATATGTAATCTGGTAAGCTATCATAAAATGAAATTCGGTAAACAGAACATTCAAGAATCAAGATATACTAACAAGAGGATTGTTAAGAGCCAATATATGTTTCAGAAATGAAGTCGCAGCTTCTTCTGTTTCCTCTAATTGCCCAAGTTTGTCAAAAACCATGGCCATCAGGTAGAAGGTTTCAGCCGCCAATTCATGAAACTGCAGAGCACTCAAGATGTAACTTTATAATGAAGTCAAGTAGCACATAGTATTTTCAGAGCAAGAACAATAGCACCATTCATTTAATTTTTATTTACAAGTGAAGGAGCAATAACCAATTAGTGCTAAAGACTTCAAAATTATGGAGATTTGACTAGGAATATGAAATATCTTTCTATTTCAGTTTTTCTGTCTACTTGGTAAAAGAAAACCAAATCATGAAGAAAATATAATCAATAGAGATTAGGAAGAAAGAGTTGCTAAGATTAGATGCGAAACAAGATAAAAATCCGCCCAGCATGCGCCAATAGATAATGCATTAAAACATTGCACAGTCATGACTCGTGACAAATATTTTCTCTTGAATAAAGGACTGATGCCAATGAGTGATTATTACAAGCATAAACACATTACCAACATTTGTCTTTGTTTACTAAATACTCATGTAATCTTTTTTCTGTTTTTTTCAAATATTCCTACTTCATTTCATTCTCATCTTGTGAAGGCTTGCTTAATATGTAATCTTAATTGTTTGATACACAATCGTCATGCAGTTCTTCTAGTTTCCAAAGTCTTCTCATATTCTAAAATGGATTTGAAAAGTTCTGAGATGTTGCCTTTCCCAAATCCCCCGCATCCTCCCTTTTGGTACTCCTTCCCTTCCTCGTCCTTGAGCATGCATCCAACTCTCTGAATTATCTCTAGAAATATGGTTGGCCTGCACAGTTTACACAAGAGAAGCCAATCAACACCAACAATATTAAACAAAAGTACTAAACACACAACACGCTATCAATTTGATAATTTAGGCTCCGTTTGGAAGCGTAGGAGGGGAGAGGAGGGATTTTGGAAAGGAAAAAAAAAGGACAAAAACAAAATACGCATTTTAACTACTATTTCAATCCTTTCAAAAACAAAAAAAAACTACTATTTCAAACTTATTAGCCACTTGAGTCAAACCACTTGAATATAGTCTAAGTGCGTATGTTAATAATGAAATCAAGACAATAATAAATAAAAGAACAATAAAATGGCATGTATGTGATATGATATGAATATGATTCGAAAAGAGCATATACCTATCACCAATAGGCTTAGTAAAAATCTGAAGCACAGTACCCTGATCATCTCTATCAACTAGAATCCCAAGCTCTTCGCATTCCTTAATCAGTTCATCACTCAAAACATCCCCAACGCGATTCTTCAAATTGCGATAATAAGTCACCGGAGGAGAAGGCATAAACTCAAACCCACCAACAACACTTCTCTTCCTCATTTCTCTCAGTGTCTTGAATATATCCTCCGACATCAACGCCACATGATGCATCCCAGCACCTTCGTTGTGTTCCAAATAAGTTTCTAATGGACTCATCCTTTTCGTACCATAAACTGGTTCGCTCATCGTAAGCAACACCGTTTCCTCGTTGTTTGCGAGAACTACTGAGTTAAACCCGCTCTCACTCGTTCCAACATCTTCTGCTGTAAACTCAGCAAATTCATGAAAACCGGTGAATTGTTTTATGTATATCACCGCGGGTGAAAGCTCAGGTACGTTTCCGACGGCATGATCTAGTCGCCGGATTCCGAAGTCGAGTGATGAGTCAGATGATTTATCTGATACATGTTCGAAACCAGGGAGGAACAACATGTTTTGGTTCTGGTTTGGGTTGTTGTAGCTGACGTAGCGTAAAACAACGTCACCAAAGAGGCGCACTTCAGAGAGTTTGACGCAGTTGTTAAGGAGGATGGGAGGATACGACGGAACAGCGCCATGGTTTACGCTTGTGGTGAAGGCGAGTTCTGCATCATCAACTTCAACAGCGAGGGCGCGGGCGGAGAGGCCATGGGAGGCGGAGAAGGCGAAGCAGGCAGAGGCGGAGAAGGAGGGGATGGAGGCGGTTGGTGAAGGTGAGGAGAGTGAAATGGAAGGGGAGTAAGCAGCGGAGAAGAGGAGATTGAGTTCGCCAGAGCGGAGGAGGTAGGAAGCGTGAGTTAGGTTTCCGGTTGAGAGGTCAGATTTAGCAACCATTGGCATTCCGAGTCCGTGAGAGAAACGGTGTGCAGTGTTTGTTGCGTCAGTGCACCAGAACTCGACGTGGTGAAAGCGTTTGAATTTGAATCGGTCTGATTTTGGGTTGGCTCGGACGAAGTTTTTGAAGCCAACTAACTTGAACCCAGTTTGGTTTTGGGTTTCTGTTTGATTGCCCATGGGATAAACGTTAGCAGGTTTTTGTGACTGCAGTTAGCTTGGTGTGTGTTTTTTGTAGTATTGTTACTATTGAAGTTGTGGTTGCTGCGGTGGCTTTAAATAAGTGATGATCCGATCTATGACTCTGTTTGAGAGGGAAATTCTCTAACAGAGATGTTTTTAAATAGATCTAACAGCAACAACGATTGATGTTGTTTAACGGTCATCTCTTGTTTTTTATATACTGTTTAACGATCATGTCTATAACATAGTGGATATCATTAGTTTACTTGCTATAGTTTTTTTTATATAGTTTACTTGCTGTAGTTGGTCACAATTATTAGTGATACAAACTTGTGGGACCAATTGAATTATTATGTTGAGAATAATTGCCTTAGGAAATGCACAACACATGACTGAAAAAAACATCATGTTTCACGTGTTTACAGGTTCGAGCAAGAGGAGAGATCCAAAAGAATGGGTGCTTATTACAAGCATAAAGACATTACCAATATTTGTCTTTGTTCACTAAATATTCATATAATCTTTCTGTTTTTTTTTTCTTCTTTTCAATTCTTCCTGCTTGATTTCCTTCTCATCTTGTGGAGTCTTGCTAAATACGTAATCTTAACTGTTTGATACACAATCGTCATTCTATGTGATATGTGATGAACTGGAGGTGAGATATCACCCAACAGTAAATTGTAAGCCATCACCAAATTTTGATTAAATAGCAAGTTACCCATAAAAGGAGCAAATATGATAAAATAGCTTCATCTCTGGACTACATGAATGAACTGCATAGTGTGTCAGACCGATGTGATCACATACCTTGTAAATCTTAGCAAGCAAAAGAAGAACTGAGACATTCTCAACTTGCAGATTTATTTGTAACACATGCAAAAGAGGGAATGTGCCACAGAAGCTGCCTGAAAAAGAAAACTATTAACAAAAACTAAATAAAACAACAATTTTTTTTGTTCTCTGTTTAGTCTAGTTAAAAATGACTGATTTCGCTCCCCTTTTTTCCTTACAAGGCTAAGAAGCTACGATCTCATCCAAATACTCTAATTCATAAAGGTCAAGCAATCTGGGCATTTACAATACACAAATGACACATGTATTTAAAGGGGGTGGTGTTAATTCAGCAATCAGAAGCAATAGTCATTCATGAGTATAAAATATCTCATCAGGGTAGAATCCAATCAATTGACAACAACACTAATATCTTACACCACTTACCATCAATGACAATACTGCAAGGATTTCTATAAAGTATATTTCAAGCTTATGACCCCTAGTTACCTATGAAAGAAATAATAACATATGCACTATACTTTCAAGAATATCATGATTTTCTATACAGTACTAATCTTTAGTGCATAGATGGGGGGTAACCCACCAGAATTGCTTTGCTGCAAGTAATGTACGGGCATGGCGATCCCAAAATGTACGAATGTCACCTGAAATTGTATGGACACCAACCGGAGAGCATACGGACAGTGGCCGGAAGGTGGTGGGAAACTGTACGAACGGTAGTCAACGGAATAACTTGACAGCACACTGTGCCCAGTCAAGAAGGTTTGAAAATTCTGACAGCAAAAGTACCCAGTCAGATTCGCTCAAGAGTTATTTGCGGAAGTAGAGTACCCTATATCAGGAGCTCTAATGCCATGTGAAAAATAGGGAGAAGAAGTTTTCTAAATGTGCTCAAGTGAGTAAAATACTCAGGAACCATGATACTTGTATACACTCCGTAACTAATTACATGTTATGTTCACAAGAAGAAATAAATACATGAATATAAACATACATGAACCTAAGACTAAAATGCTCCTATTCTCAATGGGAAACATACATGAACTAAATATTTCAAACATGTTTATTGTGTTTAAAGTACTATGTTTTCTAACTAAATGGTAAAATTTAAAACATTTATTTATTATTTGTCTGTTCACATGTGTTAATTACGTCCAGTTGGCTACGTGTTCCAACGACTCCAACCTCCCACACACCACTTTCAAAGACAGGATCAAAAGACCAATGGAGATTAGCACTGCAGACAATTGTCATGCAGTTCTTCTAGTTTCCAAAGTCTTCTCATATTCTAAAATGGATTTGAAAAGTTCTGAGACGTTGCCTTTCCCAAATCCCCCACATCCTCCCGTTTGGTACTCCTTCCCTTCCTTGTCCTTGAGCATGCATCCAACTCTCTGAATTATCTCTAGAAATATGGTTGGCCTGCACATTTTACACAAGAGAACCCAATAAACAACACCGACAATATTTTTCTAATCATCATAACCCATTTTACAAGTCAAGACTCACAGCACACTATCAAATTGATAACTTAGGATTAGTTAAGAAACCAACAGGGTGAGAAGACAAAAACACAGTTATATAAAATAAGGATTTGGATTGCTTGCAGCAAAAATATCATGTAGTAGTTTCACACAGTAAACAATCTTGATTTGAGATTGAACGGCTAAGATTACACATTTACTAAATCAATTTTAACAATCTCAATCATTAATTTAGATTGAATCGTGATCAGTAACTGCTTCAAAACAGATTTGTTTCCATAAAAATCATAAGGCCTTACTGCTAAGCCAATGAGCATTTTTACTACTCATACACGAAAACATTGGATCAAAGTAAATGATAAATCAATCAATTCAATCCCTACATGCTGAGTTGATTACTAAACAACTCCTACCTATTCTGACATTCTTCTAATATTATGTAGGGAACGGTTGGGTTCCTCTCATGAAAAGATCTAAATCCGCACATTACTTTTTGTAAGGGAACAAAATGTAAATAAGTTGTAAACAATATGAACTTATATTCCCTTTTATTCCTTGAATATTACTCATCATTACTCTATTATGAACCAGTTTTGGGCTGACCAAAGCCACGCATCCAACAGGTTTAGACCGACTCCATTGAGGTCTAATTATCGCTAGGTAGGGTAGGGATCAGTTGCTAAGGTTATAGTTAGTTTCATTTTATTATTGGAGGAGAAATTGAGGAGTTTGATTGTGCCCAAGATTCGTTCAGATAGTCTCTAAATGGGATCCGTAGCTGAAATAATCTTTTGGCCACACTTTATTTATCCCTAGCTGCACAAGAGTCGGAAGGTTAACACCAAAATAAGAATTTGAACATGATAAACCATAAATGTGGACACATAGTTAACACAAATCACATGTAATATTTTCTTTGGTCCATGATTTGCATGAGTACAATAAATCCCATCATCAATAGAGACTAATATCTTCAAAGAATCTGAAGATACTTAATTGATTTCCTCCTCTTAAATAGACATTTTACATGCACAAGAATCAGAAATCAAACTCCTAGTCCTAACTAGTAAGTGAAGAGAGTCGTCATAACTCAAGTCATCCTATGTTTGGTAAATCAGATGTAATATAAGAGAAAAGATGAGGGTTTGTAGACACGTTAAATCAACTACAGGGAAATGCATGCTGCCGCGACTTTGTGATTCAGCAACTGCAAAGCCACTGGATTCAGGTGCAGTATCAAATCCAACAGCTCAGCTGCAGCACTGCAGAGGGTCCAGACCCGAAAACAAACCAAAATAAATTGCTATATTAGTCTATCTTGCTGTAATAGTGATTCAGAGTTCGGGTGGAGGCAAGTAAAACCTAGTCAACTATTGTTCTTCTAGGTAGAAATCAAACCCAGGTGCTGGTATCGATTCAGCTAATTCTTTAACCGAAACTTATTAACCATTTGAGTCAAAATAGTCTAAGTTGCTATGCTAATAATGAAATCAAGGCAATAATAAATAAAACTAACAAAATGACATAGAATTACATAATATGATTCAAAAAGAGCATTACATACCTATCACCAATAGGCTTAGTAAAAATCTGAAGAAGGGTACCCTGATCATCTCTATCAACCAAAATCCCAAGCTCTTCACACTCCTTAATCTGTTCATCACTCAAAACATCACCAACACTATTCTTCAAATTACGATAATAAGTCACCGGAGGAGAAGGCATAAACTCAAAACCACCAACACCACTTCTCTTCCTCATTTCTCTCAATGTTTTGAATATATCTTCCGACGCCAAAGCCAAATGCTGAACCCCGGCACCTTCATTGTGTTCTAAATACGTTTCTATTGGACTCTTGCCCTTTGTTACGTAAACAGGTTCGCACAACGGAAGCAACACCGTTTCATCATTGTTCGCCAGTGCTACTGCGTTCAATCCACTCTCAACGTCTTCCGCTGTGAACTCCGCAAAGTCGTGAAAACCGATGAATTGTTTGATGTATTTCAACGCCGATGAAAGCTTTGGTACGTTTCCGTTGGCGTGGTCTAGTCGCCGGATTCCGAAATCTAGTGATGAATTAGATGATTCATCTGAAAGAGTTTCGAAACCAGGGAGGAATAACAGGTTCTGGTTCTGATTCTGATTATGGTTCGGGTTGTTGTAACTGATGTAACGTAGAACGACGTCGCCGAAGAGACGAACTTCAGCGAGTTTGACGCCATTTTCAAGAACGACGGGAGGAGATGATGGAAGTGCGCCGTAGCTTACGCTGACGGTGTAAGCGAGTTCGGCGTCTTCAACTTCTATAGCGAGGGCGCGGACGTTGAGGCCGTGGGAGTTGGAGAAGGAGAAGCAAGTTGAGGCGGAGAAAGTTGGAATGGAGGCGGTTGAGGAAGGTGAGGAGAGAGAAATGGAAGGGGAATATGCGGCGGTGAAGAGGAAATTGAGGTCACCGGAGCGGAGGAGATAGGAAGCGTGAATAAGGTTTCCGGTGGAGAGGTCGGATTTGGCGACGATTGGCATACCGAGTCCATGAGAGAAACGGCGTGCGGTGTTTGTTGCGTCGGTGCACCAGAACTCAACGTGATGGAAGCGTTTTACTTTGAACCGGTCTGTTTTTGGGTTGGTTCGGATGAAATGTTTAAACCCAACTAATTTGAACCCGGTTTGGTTTTGTTTTTCGTTGGCCATGTGATATAAGAAGGTTTTCTTTTGTCTTTTTTTAAGGAAAATGGTAAGAAAGTTGTTCTTAAAGTGGTGAGTTTGGTGTGTCTTCATAAAAACATTGTTGCCTATTTATACGGGGTAGAAGGTGATTGGGGGAATTAGTCACTTTAGTCCTTGAATGGAAAAGGAGTAGTTTAGTCCCTGAATGCAAAGGAATTGCAAGATAGTCCTTGAATGTAGACTTTGTTGGTCAATTTCAGGGAGTAAAGTGACTAACAGAGTCTACATCTAAGGACTAAATTGACTAACGGAGTCTGCATTTAAGGACTAAATTGACTAACATAGTCTATATTCAAGGACCATTTTGCAATTTATCTGCATTCAGGGACTAAAGTGACGACTCATTTCCTATTCAAGGACTAAAGTGACTAATCTCTCAATGTGATTGTTGCTTCAATTTTGTCCTTTTTGAACAATAGTAATTAGACGAGTAAATCGTTAAATTGGTCTTTGTTTTTATAAGCCACTTTTAAATTAGTCCCTGAATGAGAGACATTTAATTTGAAATATTAACAGAGAGTCATGGATTAATTTGAGAGTGACTTATAAAGACAAAGACTAATTGATAGTTTACTTTGTTTAGTCAATCCCAATCTTATCTCTTGTTTAATATATCAGAAATATATCCCTATATATCTTATTATTATTTCTTACTCTCTTGAGGATTTGATGCATTTAACGTTGTAACATATTTTGGTTGTCTGATCTAAAATCGATAGTTGAGACCATTTTACTATATAAAATAGATTTTAAAGTATGAAACGTCTATTCTTAAATTAATGATTAAAATTGGCTACAGCGCAAAACTACGTGTTTTTTTTAGAATAGGGAATCATGATCCATATACACACATTAGATTGCATCAGAGATAATGTTAGTATTGTATCAAGGGAAAAATCACACACACATTAGAATGTTCACTTAACATTTTTCTTTTGTGACAACCTTATTTTTCTTTCTTCTTATTGGTTAAAAACAATAGAGGAAAAATAGAATAAAAACATAAGAGTATGAGTAAGAGAGATGTCTAAAAATTGCCACAAAATGGATATACAAATATCATTTCTCTTTTCTTTCATCGGCTATTGATGGTACTAACATGTGTTTGGTCCAAGTTGTAGAGTTGTAAGACACAAATTGGTCAAAGTTGTAGAGTCGTAACACACAAGTAAGTCAAAGTTCAATCTCTAACTCTTGTTTGGGAGGAAATGATCACATTTGTATGTTTGACAAAGTTAACTATTCTTTACGGGTGATAGATATTTTGTATCTATAACATGATTATAAAATAATAATTTATCACTTTTTTACCAATTTAGTCTTTAAACTATTAAAATCAACTAAAAGATCTTTAAACTATACTTCCACGCATTAATTTAGTCACTCGGTAAGGACCAAATTGATGGATAAAGTATAATTTTTGAACATTTTAGCTAACTTTAATGGATCAAATTGATGATAAAGTGATAGTGTAGGAATTAATTTGACCATTTATTCAATTAAAATTGTGAGTTTATAATTCGACGAATCAAAAATTAGATTTTCATCTCCAAAATCTTTTGCTGAAATTGAAAAAAATACAATATTAAAAGAGTAGTGTGATTTGAACATTTTAAATTTGACGATGTATTTTGATGCCATATAAAAATGCATTATTTATAATTATTTTTTTACTTAACAAAAGAGCAAAAAAGTATTAAAAAAGAAAAATCATATCTATATTGTGTTTACACAGACATACAGTTTCGGACACCAAAAAGTTTTCAACATAACATTTTTTTTATTAAAACACATTAGAGATCTATAAATGAAGATATTATTGTAATATCACACCATATGAGTTGTTGAAAACTAGTGGGTTGATTATATATTAAATGTTACAACCATGACTTTATATGTACATGATTAAAAAAAAACACTGTCAAGATAAAATTGTTTTTTAATAAAAGAAAATTTGTGGGTTTATTATAATAAAATTCAACCATGACCTTTGTGTGTGTATACAAACATACAGTTTCGGACACCAAAAAGTTTTCCACATAACATTTTTTTATTAAAACACATTAAACATCTATAAATGAAGATATTATTGTAATATCACACGTATGAGTTGTTGAAAATTAGAGGGTTGATTATATATTAAATGTTACAACCATGACTTTATGCGTGCATGATTAAAAAACACCGTCATGATAAAAAAAAAATTGACAAAACCGTCATGATAAAATTGTTTTTAATAAAAGAAAATTTGTGGGTTCATTATAATAATATTCAACCATGACCTTCAATGATCAAGATTAAAAAATGACCATCAAGATAATTTATTTATTTTTCAATAAGAGTCAAGATAAAATTGTTTTATTTTTGAACAAGGTCAAGACAAGATTTTTTTTTTTTTTACAGAAATGTCAAGACAAGATTGTTGAAATCAATACAAGAAAATATGTGATTTGCTACGCCCATTTTGGAGCTAATTCCCAGTTAATGCCTAGCAAACAAGTTTAGCTAGAGATATGCTAGGGAAGACCCATTGATTCGGCCGTAGCATGGATTGAGAGACAAATTTGCTAGGGAATTATTTCTCAGTAAATCTGTAGCTAGTAAAACATAAATCCTAGCAAATATTTAGTTAATCCGCAGCAGAAAAGCATTCAAAATTAATTTTCCGCAGCAAAATAACCATGCTTATCATAGCAATTTCTCAATAAATCTACAGTAACATAACTAAGACTTTCCATAGCAAATCTACAGCAGAAATTTTACAAAATTTTCTTTTAAGGAACCTAGCAATTAGGACCTTTTTAACCTTTTAAAAAAAACATTTAAATCACTACCAATCATTTAATGGATTGAGCTTATACATGAGAGTTGAGCACATAGTATTATTTAATGAATTGGCTCATTCAAGAGTGGAGCTTATACATGAGATTCTACCTATTATAACAAAAATTAAGCTTATACATGAAAAAAGTATTGTTTATCAAAGCTTCTTGGCATGCTTTAGATGAATTTAGCTCATTCAAACTACTATCCTTGGTACCATCTGAAGATATACACTCAGCAAGAAGCTAAAGAAAGAAGAGATCAACATTCTGTTACCACCCAATGATGATAAGTACAAGAAATTAAAAGCATAAGATATCTAAACTGAAAGAAAGAAAAATCTTCTCAACCACTTTTAACGAAGCTTCTTATTTGTTAGCTTATTATATATCAGAGGAGGGCTTATATGAAACTGAAACAAGATAAAGGATTCAATTATATGTGTACCTTGGAGGTAAGTTCATCTAATGCAGGATAAGCAACCATCTACAACTCAATTGTACATGCAGCTAGAAATCTACAAATGGCTTCTAAAGCCACACCTGCAGCGCACGGAACTCAAATGGTGACTCTACAATGCATTATTTAGAAAATTCAGATACGGGAACAAAAACAATGTTTGAGAAGAATCAATTCTAACAAGTTCTTTAGAAAGGACATTATATGGTGCAAATGGAAAACAAATGTCGAGAAGTAATCAAACAAATCAAATGGTTAAACAAAAATAAATGTCACCAAATGACAAATGGTTTGGGGCTGGTGTGACCTTGAGGTTATCAGAGGAAGTACTTGCTTACAGAAATTTGCATTACTATATCATGATAAGCACTTATTTTATAAGCTGCAGATTAAGTTAACTATTCAAATAAAGGCCAATTCAATGATTCTAAATTTGAACTTAATTTCAGTTCAAGATCAAAGCTTTTACTTGAGCCTTAAATGCCAACGAACATGTTATCAAAGCTTCTACTTGAGCCTTAAATGTCAATTAACATGTTATCAAAGCGTTTGGAAAACAGAAAAATGAAACAAGAAATTAATATGCAGAGTTTCAATCAAGTCCAAACTATTATTTTTTCTTGTATGATTAAACTCATTAATTGGCTTATGAGCACCAATCAACCATATCAGAATTCAG
>Ga0315913_1000996_pt1 | contig 29155 bp, 20 predicted proteins | sample MpolsnodulesMG_FD_207736 | JGI IMG/M metagenome (GOLD analysis project Ga0315913, IMG submission 207736) | Medicago polymorpha root nodule microbial communities from Los Angeles, California, United States - small nodules | ecosystem: Host-associated > Plants > Roots > Nodule | place: USA...
TCTCTTCTCGTTTTACTTTTATGTCGAATAGAACAATAGTTTTACACAAACAAACAATTTATATCCAAACACTTAACTTGACGAATATTGCGAAAACACTTATGAAATACGCAACTCCCTGCGGATACGATCCTATTATACTTACGTGTAAATAGTTTTATGACATGTAAAAATCTTACGTCACATACCTGCCTCTTTTTTAAAGGGTGAAGGAGCAACATCAGTGATGGCTCTTTCACTTGTCCACTGGTAGTGGTTTTGTGGCATGTCCTCGATCAAAGCATATGCTGCTGTCTAATTCTTGTTCATTAAAGCTCCACCTGCAGCTGCATTAACAGTCATTTTTGTGGTATATGAAAGACCATTATAAAAAGTATGGACAATAAGCCACTTCTCTAAACCATGATGGGGGCAAAGCCTAAGCATTTTCTTGAAACGTTCCCACGCATCGCAAAGAGATTCCCTATATTTTTGAGTGAATCGTGTGATTTGATCCCTCAATTTAGCAGTTTTAGAAGGGGGGAAAGAATGGGGCAAGGAATGCTTGCCTCATTTGGTTCCATGAAGTGATAGAACCGACTTCCAATGAATGAAACCAAGCACTAGCTCTATCCCTTAAGGAAAAAGGAAAGAGGTGCAGTCTTACGACCTCTTGGTTTGCTTTCAAGGTTCCACTGAGTCTTAAAAAAGTTGAAATATGAAGATTCAGATCCTTAGTGAGTGATCCGGAAAATTAATTTTACTGCACCAAGTTAAGAAGTGCATGCTTAATTTCAAAATTGTTACCCTCAACCATTGGGTATACAATAATAGCATGTGGCTCTTCCGTAGAAATGGTTGCATACTCCTTAAGAGTGAGTTCCTCAGCCATGGCATTATTTTTTTGTGCTTTTCTCCTTCTTTTATGCAAGAATCTTTCGATCTCGGGAATGAATTCACCAAGATTTTTGCTTCTTCGCATAAAAGAATAAGAAACCCAAGAAGTTAAAGGTAAAAATAAAAGAAAGAAAAAGAAAAAGAAATCAGTCTAACCGCTATTAAAAAGTTAATCAAATTACTTAACTCCCCGGCAGCGGTGCCAAAAACTTGATGTAGTAAATCCGCAAGTGCACGGTGTACCGATGTAGTAATAAAAGATATCATTTCGACAGGAAGTTATGAATTTGATTCACTTTTAACAATGATTAGAAGAAAGTTTGAGGTTAAAATGTTTGGATTTTTAATGGATTTAAAATAACAATAATAAAAACGCTTTGGGATTATTGGTTCATCTTGGTGACAAATCCTTCACAAACCAAACCCTAAACTTAGAATCTTACGTTGAACCTATTTTCTAAAGACAAGTTTCTCATTGGCTTTTCATATCTCCTTTCGGTCTCAATGAATGTATTTCAATAGCAACCACGCCTATGCTCATGGTTGATTTCTATTGAAACCCTTTAAGTACGAAACTTTATTGTCTCAAGGTTTGGTAGACTATTCCCATGTTTCGCGATCCTTGTCTAATTTCACTTGTTCCAATATCAAAACTTCATTTTTTGATCATTCGCTTGATATTTGTGATGATGAAATAACAACTATTAAACTTCATCTTTCGGTCCTTTGATTAATACTTTTTATTCCATTAGAAACACAGTGAAATAGATTAGAAAATAGATTTACATAAGATTAGGGTTCTACGCTTGGTTTGATAGGGATTAGGTCATTAGACTCATCCAACAATCCTAAGACAAAGAAGTCTACTCACTCATGTCCATTGTAGACATAGAGAAGAAGAAGAAGAAGAACATAAAATAAAAAAAATAAAGAAGAACTTTTATTCAAAGAGACAATTGTCACTTATAATTTCCAAGAACAAAAGATGAGAATATATGTTTGCTAGCTTCTCTATTTATAGCCTAAACCTAACTTAAGACCCAAGAAATACATTAATAGAATGTTCTACAAGAAACCATGGGCTTTTAGGTTAGAATTACACTAAAAAGGCAGCTGAATCAGGAAGCAAAAGCAGCAAAAGGAAAGCTGCCTGTCGCGCACGGCCGTGTGGCTGGAGGCACGGGCCGTGCACTCCTCTCTGGTTGTTGGCTGATGAGTCAATAAATTAGTGTTTTTAATATATTATTTGAGTCCGTTTTATTTAGATTTGATTTCGTTTTATTTAATATTATTTCCTTTTTAGAATTATTTTACTTCAATTGCAAGTTATTATATTTCAAGAACAAATATTCTAAAGATTAAGTCTTGGAGCAAAAGAAAGGGGTTTGAAGCTGATTCGGGTTGAAAATACGAAGATTCGGTACAAAAATATGATGTCCCCCAAGTCAGAAGCTTAGCACGGCCCGTGCCACCAGCCACACGGCCGTGCCACCTCCCAGAACTCCTTTTGCTACTTTTCTGCTTCCCGAACAAGTTACCTATTTAGTTTAATTCTGACCTAAAAGCCCGTGGTTTCTTGTGGAACATTCTAATGTTATATTTCTTAGGTCTTAAGTCATTGTAGACTATAAACAGAATAGCTAGCTATCACAACAAATCATTTTTTGTTCTTGGAATTCAATAGTGACAATTGTCTTTCTTAATAAAAGTTCTTATTTTACTTTCTTGTTATTTACTTTATGTTCTTCTTCTTCTCTTATATGTCTACGATGAACATGAGTGAGTAGACTCTTCTTGTCTTGGGATTGTTGGATAAGTCTAATGACATAATCCTAATCAAACCAAGCCATAAACCCTAATTTTATATAAACCTACTTTCAGATCCAATTCACCGTTTTTATAATGAATTAACAAATGCCAAACTCATAAAGCGACAGCGGAGCTTTGATATTGGAACAAGTGAATTTAGAAAAGGGTTGCGAAACATGAGAATAGGCTAGGAAACCTTGAGACATATAAAGTTTCGTTCTTCAAGGATTCTAATAGCAATCAACCATGAGAATAGGCGTGGTTGCTAGAGGAACACACTCACTGCACTTCGAAAGAAGCTTTGATACGCTAAAGAGAAACTTGTCTTTAGAAAGTAGGTCGAATATAAAGTTTAGGTATAGGGTTTGTTTGTGAAGGATTTGTTATTACGATGAATCAATAATCCTAAGGTGCTTTTTATTATTATTCTTTTAAACCATTAAAAACCCAATCTTTACAACTAAATTTTCTTCTAATTATCTTCTAAAAGTTAATTAAATTGAACAACTCCCTGTTGGAACGATACTCTCTTTTTACTACTTCGGTAGAACCGTACACTTGCGGTTTTACTCATCATTGGCCTTCTTTGAAACTTTGCAAGCACGGGCTGTGCTACCACAGGCACGGTCTGTGCCTGATATTTTTGCACAAGATCTTCAAATTTTTGGCCCGAATCAGCTCCGAATCTTCTTTCTTTTGCTCCAAGACTCAATCTTTCATATATTTGTTCCTGAAATTAAATAACTTGCAATTGAAGTAAAATAGTTCTAGAAAGTAGATAAAAATACATAAAATCTAAATAAAATAAACTCAAATAACCTATTAAAAATACTAATTAATAAATCATCACTTCCCCTACAATATTGAGAATGATATAGCAGATTGGATTTAAATATGCTAACAGAGGCAAACAACCATAGTTTTAAAAACCGGACCGGTCATCGAACCGGTAAGGGTAGTGGGTTACTGGGTCATTGGTTGAACCACAGAGTCACTGGTTGAACCGCATGAAAGAATCGGATGACTCGTTCATATACTCGGTCTTCATAGAGTTTTTATCTTTGTATTAAATAGGATGACTCGGGGTATACAAAAAAATATAACACTAATAAATGATAAAAAAAATATTTTCAAATAAATTAAGACGATTTCTCGAATATTTTCTTCAAATTTAAATCTAAGTATTATCCAATCAAACACATCAATTAATTCTTATATATATTCATTACGAGTATAATAATAAATTAGAAACACTTTAACAAAAATAAATACACACACTTACTTTGACAATATATGATGAAGATAAAATTAAAGAGAGAAAGAGAGAGAATACAAGTTTATTTTTTCTAGGAAAAAAAAAATACACGATAAAATGTGAACCGAAGGGAAAATTGTTTTTCATTTGATAATTTTAAAGATATGTATAATCATTAACAACCAATAACATGACACAAACAATTGCCCTGGTGTAGTGGCTTCCAGCGTTAAAATGTATGTTGGGCTGCCAAACCTGACCGGTTGGCTCAGTAAACCGCCGGTTTTAAGCAAGTTTTTCCGGTTCATGCCGGTTCTCACCGGTTTGATAACATGACCGATCCAATATGTCAACCGAACCGGTTACACCTCCGGTTCACGGTCGGACCGGTTGAACCGGCCGGTCCGGTCCAATTTTTAAAACTATGCAAACAACACTTAAGTATGGATGCTCGCGAGACATAACCCCTACCTCTGCAGTGATTAACACATTATTATCATGAACTGCATAACTTGTTTCACTATTTGCATCACCTTCTTCCTCGTTAATTTCCAGCTCTTCCTTACGACTTTCATCCCAATTTGCATGCATATAAAGCTTTGATACCATCATAAAGCTCAGTCAATCAAATATAGTTACCTATTCCTTACTCGTCAGGAATTATATCGAACAAAAGAGAGAATTAGGAATTTTATATTTAGAGATTTATGGGGATTTTTAACTCCTTGTTTTTGTCCTTCTCTACTTTCCATTTAGTATCTCCGATCATGTACCTTATTAGCATAAAACATTTGTCACATCATCAGTTAACAGAAGTTTTTAATGTTAGGGACTAAACTGATAACATAAGTGCACATACAGGGACTAGTTTATATTTAATCCTGATTTTTCTTTCACACGACATGAATATGTCATTTCCCTAATGATTTTTTCACAAGGACAATTGAACCTGTAATATGTAATATACTCTATCTGTTTTCAATTATAAGCAAATTTGACTTTTTAGGTTCATTCAATTAATGATGTATGTGATTCATATTATGGACCGCATACATCATTAATTGAATGAACCTAAAAAATTAAATTTGCTTATAATTAGCAACGGAGGGAGTACACAAAGTCTGAAAAATGATTCTGTAAAAATAAAAATACATATTATAATTTTGTAATTTGAGATTCTTCTTATTTTTGACCATTTAATATATGCGTAATTCAGAAGAGTAACTTCAAAGTTGAATTTTTTTAATGATTTTTTGCGGCATGTTTACAATGTTAAAATATTATAACCTTCAGACAAGAGACCAATTAATTATAAATTTTTAAAGCACAAAAAATTTTAAAACGAAAACAACGGGAGTTTGATTTTTTATAGCATTTGGAATAAGCTTCAGACATGATACGACCCTTTATTTGATTTTGTTCCGAGTAAGCAAATATTCAAGGTCAAATTTTGTTCTCTAATTTTGTAGGTATGGTTAAACATCATAAAAATTTTCATCATGAAACTTTAGAATTTTTAAATGAGGAATGAATTAACTATCAATTGATTAAGAAATTTATAACTATGGGGAACAAAAATTCATACTTAATTATTTCCTTGTCGAAATTTTTTAACGTTTTATGGAAAACAGTAATTCAATGTCCTAACCATGCAAAAAATCATAAAAAAGATTCAACTTCCAATTCACTTTTCTAGACATCACGTATATTAGAGGAAAAAAAAAAGAAGAAGAGTCTAAAATTACAAGGTTAGATATGTGTTTTTATTTTTACAATGTCCATTTTTTAAACTTTATATATGTTAGAAGGTCAATTTGAACCATTAACTCTAAATAAAAACCATGAAGTATGCAAACAAAAAGAACATACACATATCAGGGTATAATTATTCAAATAAAAAACCAAATCTGTCATATCATTGATTGATGTTTTTTCAAACAAAAGTCAAACGATGTCTTAATATTCAAAAACAAAATACAAAGTAGAATAACACAATAATAATTCTTTGTTCAATAACAGAACAAAATTTCTAAATCATTTGAAGCCCTTGGTGTTGTCATCATAAGTTCTTCTACTTTACGACATTTTTCGACCACCTCAGTCTCTTCATTTTGTACATTGATATTAACCCTTCTTAAAACAGTTCCATTGCAGATAAGAAACTGAAGCATTAAAATCTCATTCACAGCTCCAGTAAAGTTATTCATCTCTACCACCTTCAAGGTTGATGTCAAGCATTGACAACTATTTCCATTGTCTAACCAAGTTCTCTTATGATCACCATCCACTTCTTTGTAGTAGCATTCACCAGGAACCTTGTGTAATGAATACAAGCATATAAATACACACTATATCAATAAAACCAAATAGTAATTGCTAGAAAAAACAGAATTTAAAACCAAAAAACTCTAATTGTCCCTAAATTTTATCAATAATGTATCTTTTCTGATACCGACAAAAATCTACTTACATGAATTAATCTTCCTGATCCTAAGTCAAAGGTGAGGAGCTCCAACATAGGACAACTATTAAGGAAGAATCTGACTCCAAGACATTCATCACTTTGCAAGTTTGTCATCATTTTCAAATGTCTCGTATTCATTTTCAAATGCCTCATTTCAAAACGAGTTGAGATCCTCTCCATTTCCTACAATAAATGGCAATGTCCATTGCATACGAAATAATAAATGTTTAATGCATTTAATTGAGATTTTTTGCTTCATGTAATCGAGACTAATACATATTAAATATTTAACATATCCTTTAATTTATATTTTTTTAGAGAATAAAATTTTGGAAGAAATCTCGCATTGTCCAATCCAACAAAGTGAGAACATACATGATTAATAAACGCATATGTTGAATAAATTTACTCAATAGAAATGAATAATATATAAGTATCAATTGTTTAGAAAATAATAACTCCTCAAGGTAAGTGTTTTTAATTCTAATATTTTTTCATATTTTGGTACAAAAATTGCATTTAGCCGAGCTCATCAATGCATACAATGTAGTAACAAAAAAAAAATTGTTTTCACTTGCACTTCTAGTATATATATCTAAAACTCTAGAACAAAATTCATACAGGAAAGAAAACGGAAATTTGCATTACCTTGAGAATGAAACCGCAGACGGTGAGAACCTTAACATGTTTGAAATTTCTAATGGCGCTGTAAATAAAGACATCTTCTTCAGGATTTTCGCATTCAAGGCCAAAGTATAGATCAACCTCTTCCAAGTGTGAGGAATATTCAATATAAAAATACATGATATTCCCATAAAACTTGAAATAAGTTAAATTTGGCGCATTGATTAAAAATCCACCCTCCATAAAAAAGCAACTATCAACAATGAGCCTTTTCAAACGTAATTCATCAACTCCAACACAATCAAGTCTATTCCATGTCCAACATTTTTTTATGTTTAAAATCTCAATCATCTTGCAATTGGATAAAAGAGTTTTGATTGCATTGTTTTTCAATTCCATCCAACCTAAAGAAATTTCTTTGAGTGCATGGAACTTCATCAACTCATTTTGAGGAAAACTGCAAGAAAACAACTTGAGAGATTTTAGGGTTTTATTTTCATGTACGTTTGTTCTCAATTCAAAAAAGGCTTCAGGTTCTTCAATATCCTCTTCAGTCCAATAAGGACTAGAAAAATCTAGATCCAAATCTTTAACCCCTTGTTGAATAGCAAAATCAACACATCTTTCGATAATCACAGAACTAGTTACATGATCAGGATCTGCTAATGTCAAAGATAATTTTTCAACAATGGGATATTCTTGGTGATTTTCAATACATAATTTAATGAAGTGAAGAAAATCCCATCTTTGGAATTCAGATCCAACAAAAAAGTGTTCATTGAACTCGATGTTGGTTGTGTTTTTCCACAAGTGCAACCAACGTTTGGATAGGATGGATGTTCTTACAGCTTCCTTGAATGGAATGAGTGAGATGATGATGAAAAGTAATGTGTCTGGTAACGAACTGATCATGTCAAAGTTATGTGCCATATCTTGCTATCTGGAATAATATTGGTGAGGGAGAGAGGTTGATAGAGAAAACAAAGGTGTTATACTCTTATGTAAAGTTTATGAGGATTTTTTGAAAATGATATGATTTTGGTTTGATTATACACTGTAATGTTTATACAATATCGAACAAGAAAGCACAATATACTTGATTCCCTTAATTTTAAGTTTTTGACTATATAGAGGTTGTTCCCAATTTTAGATAGTCAATATAATAAATGCTCTTTTTTGAGTAAAAGATCAATTATATAATAACTAGCAAGAAGGAAAAATATTTTTAATTCTCCTAAATAGATGAAAAAAATATTACGTTTTCAATTTTTAATTATTTTTCCTTATAAAATATGTTTTCATATTCGTATATTCAATAAAGTAAATGCTCTTTTTGAGTCAAGCGAAAATAAATGCTTTTTTAATAAAATTCCAACTCAGTCTTAACGATCATTAATGCATTCACATTATCCAAAACGAAGGGCACTCTATGTACGTCCGTCGGTCCATTCTTTTATTGCATTAATGCGTTAAAGTTATAAATAGTTGTTTTTATGAAAATTTTATTTTGATTAAAAGCATTTTGATTTTGATTAAAACTATAAGTATATATATTTAGCATTTTCATGTGTAACAAAATATACTTATCTTTTTTAATGACACTGAAAAAAGAGGATTTTTGCTTTTGTCAACAAACCGGTAAGTATGTCGCTTTTAATCAAACAATAAAATATTGAATCCACATAGCTCGATTTATGTTTGTAACATAGATTTTTTGAACAAGTGATTATAAAAGTATTTTAGTGACGTGGATCAAAGTAAACATAAATAGAATAAATAATGTTTTATTGGGATTGAATTTCAATAACTATTCCTCGTATTTTTCCGCTTAATCGATTGTTTACTATTTATGCTTCATATATAACTTAACATATCCCTGTGTATGGCTCCTACTATGGTTAACGAATCGAGATCTATAGAAACAACCGACTTCTGATGCATCTATGGCAAAATAGCTTATTGTTTTTAGGGTCTTGCTAACAAGTGTCCTTAGGGCACTAGTTAAGATAACCAAAATTAGTAGTTTTACGTTGGAAACAACAATTTGTAAACTTTTTACAAGTTGACTTGACCACTTTTTATCACTTTCCAACACAAAATTTCTATTTTTGTTCTCTTATCCAATGCCCCAAGGGAAATCTTTAACATTTCCCTTGTTTTTATGGAATAAGCTTGGATAGTTATACATGAATATGTTGGTTTATATGCAAAGGTAATACGCGATAGAGGAGGGGTGAATAACGATTTAAAAGTTTATCGAGTTTATAGAGAAAGCGATTTTTGAAAACAATTGACGACGTATTGCATTTATGTTTGATTCAATGGTAATGACAAAATTATTAAGACTATGTTCAAATAATTAGATTCAATAGGAATTGAGAGATTCAAAGTCAAATCTTAACACAATCTATTATTAATAATTTTCACACAAGTTACAAAACAAGGGAAATCTCGAACGAAACCTAAGAGCAATTAATCAAGGGTTAATATATATTCACACAAGTTACAAAACAAGGGGAATCTCGAACGAAACCTAAGAGCAATTAATCAAGGGTTAATATATGTTTTACCCACTATATTATTAGCGATTTTCAGTTTACCCCCCTGTAAAAAAAATTGTTTAGATTCCAACCCAGTAATTTGAAGATTTTTTGTTTTTGGACCTTCATGGAATCAAATTACAAAATTTAAGGTACTTTCGCCCCCTGTAATTTGTGAGAATTTCGGTTTACCCCCTGCCATATCATTGACTTTGTAAGGTCCAAAACCAAAAATCTTCAAATTACAGGGTTAGAATCTAAACAATTTTTTTTACAGGGGGTAAACCGGATTTCACTAATATTATAGGGGGGTAAACATATATTAACCCTAATTGATTATACTAATGAACACAATTTATAGGTGTTTGATAAATTGACAATAGATTGAAACCAAGTGTGATCGATATAAAGTGAGATAAAAGCTTATTCGAAGAACTAATTAAAGTTTAACAAAACAAACCTAGATCACACTCAATTTCTACTCCAACAATTTATCAAGCAAACAAATACACAATCAAGATTAAGGAGGATAAGGAAGAGAAATGATACCGAGATTTATAGTAGGTCACCCTTTCGTCTTCGCTTTGGGATACATCTATTCTTCATCACGAAAAACGTCTCCACTAAGGACTTCCACTAGAAAATGATTGTTTGATTACATTGTTATTACAATAATTTCTTGAAACTACCCTAGTTCTTCAATTCCTATGCAATCACTCCCCCAATCTTCAAACAACCATTGAAATTCGTGCTTCTGGATGCCTTCGAATCCCCAATCACCTGTCCAACCCTTGAAGCTCTTCACTCGAGCTCTTCGATGCTCCGTCCGGCAATTGGATCCTCTTGAACACAAGAACTTTAGAAAGAACCCCCAATACCCTTGGAGGTGGAATGAAATTATTCAATTCATTTTATATCCTTGATTCCCAATCAATAACCTTGAAAGCAATCAAATTACAATCCCTATAGCACTCTAGCAATCTATGACTCAAAGGACCACAATTATTTAGAAAGTGTTTAATCTCAAGAACAAAAGGACAATGAGGTTTGGAAACTCTAGAGAGAATAAATGCAAATGATTCAGTGGTTTGGGTGTTATAAGGAAGTGAGTGTATATAGAAAAGGGTGACAAGTGAAATATTTTGGCAAAAAACAACATAGTGAATCGATTGAGATATTTTGGATAATATATTGCACAAACAAATATGTACTCAAATATATTTTTGTATTGGATAATATATTTTTCTACTCAATATAATATATTTTGGTGCTCAATTGAGATATTTTTGTACTAGATCTAATATGTGAATTACTTGTTCCCAAAACACAGTGCATTCAATACATCGAAATTCACTGTTGATGCTTCATCTGCTCTTCCTCTCTTCTCCCTCCTTCGACTTGTGTTAACGAGTCCTTCTCCCTTTTTCTACTCCTTCTGTCTCTTCGAAATTAATAGTGTTCTTAGGAGCATAGTCCCTTCAATTATTTATGTCTCTTCAGAATAAATAATATTTTAATATCATGGTCACTTTTTCAGTATAATTAGAATGATCTTAAAAATATATTCTTCTTCAATTCTTGGAGAAGTTAGACATTAGAATGGTAGTAACACCATACTTGAGTGGTCATAGTACCATAATTTGAGAAGTTAAAAACTAGAATGGTGGTAACACCATATTTGAGTGGTCTCAACATCATAATAGAGTGGTCACAGTACCATATTGATTTCAGTATTAAAATAGTGGTCTTAGTAACATATTGAATGTGTAATTCTCGAACGGTTTTCTACAGTGCAGTAGTTAACCGCACAGTTGTACCTGGGCTTGTTTTATCCTGGAGGCAGTGTGGTTGATAGTCTGTCTTGCACAATTTTGACAATGCCACAAAACCTCATACAGAGAGCGATCGGTCGTTACTCAACCTAGTAACAACTTCGGTAGATATTCTCTTTCAAAATAGAATTTGGAAAATCAAAATACAACCGTTTGGAATTCCACAAACAACAATGTTGTTGACCATTAATATTTAACTTCAGAATTAATGTTCAGCAAGATTCACGTTGGACTTTTTGTTTAGATTTTGTTTAAGCAAGTCAGATTTTGTTTGAGTTCCCTTTCTTACAAGTGAGGTGAGATTCCAATCTTGTTATAAAATTAGCATCATTGTCTATTTCATTAATTAATTTTTTTTTATGGGTATTTCATTAATTAAATGTTCTATGTTGTAATGAGTGTTCCTATCAAGGTGTTGTAATAAACTACTTCTTGAACCTATTTTCGTTCTAAAAAAAGATAATAAATCAAAAATAATTGTTAGAAACACCCTATAGTGTGAATATAATAGAATAACTAAAACTGGAGATTTTTTATAAAGATCTAAAGATTTGTTATGATCTCTATTTTTAGTATATGAATATTGTTATGATCTCTATTTTTAATATATGAATATTGTTATGATCTCTAATTTTTATTTTTATTTTTGGTAAGATCCCTCGTTTTGTTAAGATCTAATTTTAGTGTACGCGTATTGTTTTTAGAAAATTTAGATGAGAAAAAAGTGGAGACAACAAAAATAGAAAGAAAAGTGATAACAAACAAGCATAACAATTACATGTTCATTAATGTGTATGCGTTGGATATTTTAATTTAGATCTAACATTGTTTCAAAAAAGTTAGATTTACATCCCATATTTACAAAAATAAAAATAGTTAAAGAAGTTCCAGCTAACAAATTAGAGAAATCGTTACATAATAGGAGTAAGCTTGGAAGTATATAAAGATTACAAATTCTCATTTTATAGAAAACATCAATATCAATATCAGTTCTTTGTTATCTTTCATTTACACCATGAAGATTTTCATTCTCTTTAGTATTACCTTTGCATGTGGATTTTTAAAAATTGTTTCTAATGCTAATCCTCTACCATATGAAGCCATCTTTAACTTTGGTGACTCTATAAGTGACACCGGAAATGCTGCTTTTGGCAGAACACCTATGGATAAAAGAAGTCCTTATGGTTCAACGTACTTCAAACATCCAGCAGGACGCATGTCAGATGGACGACTCATCATAGATTTCATAGGTAATTTTACAACTCTTTTTTTTTTTGTTTCTTAAATTGAAAACCACAACAACAAGAAAAAAACAATGCTACCAAAACCTTTAACATAGTCTATTTTATATAGTTGTTATAACTAAAATCAATCATTTTAAATGTTGATACATATCTAATTGAAAATTTCATTTGCTCATTGTTATTTTAAATGTAGCTGAGGCATATGGGTTGCCATTTTTACCGGCCTCTTTAAATGTCACCAAAAGCCAAGCTGATACAAAGAGGGGAGTTAATTTTGCTTATGGAGGTTCTACTGCCCTTGATAGCAAATATTATTTTGATCGTAGTGGAGTGGATAAACCAATGACAAATAACTCGTTGAGTGTGCAATTTGACTGGTTTAAAAATCTAAAACCCTTATTGTGTAAAAGCAAAGAAGGTTTTTCTCCTACCTTCTTGCATATTATTTGTGTCAAATTCATGGATTTTTTTCTATATGACTAACAAAACTTCTGTTTTTTTTAAATCAGAGTGTGATAGCTTCTTCAAACAATCATTATTTATAGTGGGAGAGATCGGTGGAAATGATGTTTTTTTACATATTTCTAAAACTATTACAGAATTGCGAGAGATTGTTCCCTTGATAGTTGAATCAATTACGAAGATCACCAATGTAAGTTATATCAGATTTAAGTAATTAAATGTTTACTTCGACTCTAGAATAATCCTGTTTAAGTTATAGATTATATTGAAAAATAATAATCTTCAAAAATGTAATAGTGATTTATTTCATTTTTCTTACCAGGCGTTAATTGAAGAAGGGGCAGTTGAGCTAGTGGTTCCAGGTAACTTTCCAATGGGATGCAATGTTGACATATTGACAAAAAAGATTAGCCAGAAGAAAGAGGATTATGATGAATTTGGATGTTTGATAGCTTACAACTCTTTCATCGAATACTTTAATGAGCAACTAAAAAAATCCATAGAGACATTACGACAGAAACATCCTCAAGCTAAGATAGTATATTTTGACTACTACAACGATGCCAAACGTTTATATGAAGCACCACAACAATATGGTGTGTGGAGCAATCATTTTACTTCCTTGTTAAGTTTACATTGATTTATTCTTGACAACTTCATTTGATCTCATCCTCACTAGTTTATTTGCATTAATGATGTAGGCTTTACTTCTGATAAGGTCGAGATTTTGAAAGCATGTTGTGGAGGAATTGGACCATACCACCGTGACGCAAACTGGTGTGGAATGCCTGGTACAACAGTTTGCTCTGATCCTTCAAAACTAATAAATTTTGATGGACCTCACTTAACCGAAGCAGCGTATAAGCAAATAGCCAAAGGTTTAATTGAAGGTCCTTTTGCAAATCCATCCCTAAAACCTGCTCCTTTCAAGATAGTCTAGAATTGATGATGCACATCAAGAAAGACTTTGTTCTAAGCATGATTAGACTTTATATCTCTACATAGGAGAAGTTTGAATGTATTCTATAAAGTGAATATCATTTAATTTTAAGTTGAATTACTGTCTATAAACAATACCGTACTTATCAAATTGGAGGTCCTGATATAACATTAAAACTGAGCCTCTAATAAATAAAAAAAACACAAATTTTTAAAAAGAGCGCTAATCTACTTAATTTGTAAATAACATAAATAAGAACAATGTTCTAACTCGGCCTCAATTGAAGAATATAGGGAAAAAATGTCAAAATTCAACATATCCAAACAAGCATGATTTTAAATAATATTATACACAACTAAATAAGTAAAGAAAGGTGAGAAACATAGTTTTGCTGGTTGTATAATGATCAGCAACAATGCATGAAACAACACGTAAAGTGTATCTATCTAGAATTCACTAAGAAAGTATAGTACTAGATGAAATCAAGTTTCATGTGTATAATTTCAATGAAATGAATATGAGAAAGCACAATACTACATGGCCAAAGTTAAGAAAGTATAACACTGCCCGAAAGTAATTATTCTTATTTGAGAAAGTTAAGAACTAGCATAAAGTAATAACTAAAACAATAGCTAGAAACTAAAAGTTGCAATTAACATAAAAGAAAATTAAGAAACTACATAAAACAGTTTTAGAAGAAAACATACTAAAACAATAGAGAACATTATCATAAAACTGTGACACAACAAGCTGAATATCTAACAGCAAGCAATACCAAAACAATAGAGAATCAATTTCCCTCAAATTGTTAGAGCTTCGTGCTGATAACGTGTTATGAAATAAACTCAAAGCATAAGACCAAAGAAGAAGAAGATGAAAACTTTTTTATTATTCTCTTCACAGATGTGTTCTTTACATGGCAATGTATGTCCCATTTATAAGATACAAAAGATGTAACTTACAGTTACATGAAGAGCCATGAGACTAAATATCAATAGGAATAAATAAAGTCATATAGTCATAGTAGACAAAGGATATAGAAGGTCTAGGGCCGCTAAAAAAAAAAGGGGATATAGAAGGTTTAGGGACAATGGACATCCACATCATATTTTCAGTTATTCATAACAAAAACACGTTGTTAGCCTATTTCTCATATTTTAAACTAAAGATAAATATTAATATAAAATATATTTTTTAATAAGAGGTGTGTATACTGTTAAAAAAATAAGAGGCGTAAAAAATATTTGAATTTGTAATCTATACTATATATATATATATATATAAAGGATGTTTTGTTAACTTTTTCTCTTTTCAATTACTAATTTGTATACATGCAAAAAGAAAGGCCATCTTAATTTGATAACAAAGAAGTACAATCATGCATAATTTTGTTTGCTCAATCTTTATTATTTTACATTACTCAAGCTAACTAAATTTCACATGCTTATATTAATAAAAAGGATGACACATTCAAATAAGATAAATAAAATAATACTTAAAAGTACCTCCAATTTTACAATGTATTGGGACTTTCACTAACATTCTGAAGAAACTGATTCACATCTTTACAAACATGTACATTCACATTTGGAACAACAATTTCAAACAGGATAGTTCATTTTTTTTCCCTTATATACAAACATTTCCCATAAAATGGAAATTTGTTGGATACATGTACATAGTAAAATTCCTCAAAAGACCAGAAAAAAAAAATAACAAATCCCAGATAGAGTCATCCTGCACAATCTGGCATGCATGCTGCTGTAGAAACTTACTATTCAGCAATACACCTCCAACTCCAAGTTATTCTTTTCCTCTGGTGTTATAACACAATTGTTTCTCTACAAATCTTGGTTTCTGCATTTTTCTTAAGATTATTATTATGAACTATTAACAACTATCAACACATTCAGAGTCTCCCATCTGTTGATAAATGGATTCAGCACTTAATCTTTATACACCATTTTTTTTAATATTTTTTTATGAATCAACTTTGTACACCTTTAGGATCAGCTATGCAGTAGTTAGCACTCCTAGACCATATGTAAGGTGCCTAGGAACAATAATATATTTAACAAAAGGTTATTCTTTCTCGAGGTTATCGTCCGAATTACCCTTGGGGCTCTCCAACATATCACCTGAGTAAGATCCATCCGGTTGACGAATACATATATTCAAGTTGCTGGATAGAAAATGTTCCTGGGTGGTAAAGTAGCAGAGAGAAACAGTCAGACAAAAGGTAAATGTTACATGAATAGCAGCTTTATGTTGCAATTTAAAGTAATATTGATAACTCAAACATTACATAACAAAACTAAGCTATATCCTTAAAACCATCCAAGAAATTACTTAAGTGATTTAATACGAGTTCTTTGTAGAAACAAACTAAATTCACAGGTCTTACAACCCATGTGGCTAAAACACTTTCAAAGGAGAAAATGATAACTAGTGCAATTTTCACAATACATTTCTCATAACCAGTTAGTTCACAAACTCGGGTTTTTTCGAATTTGGATTGGGTCTAACTCAACCCTTACACAAAATCGACTTGTAAGGTGAGGGATGGCTCTCATTTATAAAAAATCATTTTTAGGCCATATCTTATCCGATGTTGGACTGTTAACAACAATCATGTCACATGAACTCCTACATGCGGTGCTATGGGAAGTTTTCACCTCAAATTTACTACTCCAACATTTATAAGAATAATTGTATAATCTTAAAATGTCGATAAAAAATCGGTATGATGCACATCCTCAAAATTTCAAAACAATATAGAATCATCAACTTATTCTTTTTAAATCGAATTTACTAATCCAATCCTTGAAAACCCCTTTTTCCAAGAGGGCCGTGATTCTGTTTTATCCTGATTATTGTAACAAGAAGGAGAAGGAGAAACTGTCTAAAATCCATATGTCTTTACAACATTTGCAAGACATCAAAGTTCAAGACTCGAGACCAAGGTGTAAAGCCAGAAATCTTGCAATTTCAAGCAAATGAAGCAAAAATTACCTGGTCACTAGTATCTTGGCCTTCTGAATGAAAGAGGATTGGTCGACACCGCTTATCCTCATTCATTAAGCTGGAATTCTGAAAATGCATCACAAGTGCAGCCTTTCCTTGAATTCGTGCATATGCCAGTGAAGCAACTTTTTCGCTATTAAACTTCTCCCATTTCTTCCCATTAAAAGCCTGCATAAGTTTTCATAATAGAGTTATTAAAGTTTAACCATACATATTACATACTTCTCCATACCAGAACAAGTTTAATGATACAATTTAACAGAAACTGCCATTGAAAATACTTTTGAACTTCTACTCATATTTAGTTTTGGAACAATGTCACATTTAGGAAATCCTTACATTACAAACTATGTACATGAAAATTTAATTATAGATAAAAAAAAATATCATCAGGCATGCAAAGGTATATAATTTAAACCTTAAAGAAGGCGACGATGTGTGAAGGAGAGACCATATTGATGAAAGCATAACCCACATTACACTTATTCTGCAAGCAAGAACAGACATTAATAAATAATTCATCCTGGAAACAAAACCAAAACCATAAAACCCTAATCGAAAATGATATATAGGATGTGCTTACTTTAAAGTCGATTGGCAAGTAGAGGAAATCATAAGTCCCTTGGTGATTCTCATCAATTGCAGCAAGCAGCATCTTAGAGGTGTACCTTAAAAGTAATTACAACAAAAGTTGTCAAGAAATTGATCACTAGGATTTTGTTGGCATCACTAAAATATTTTAGTTGTTTTTCTTACTTGTTAGGAATGTTTTTAATCATTAAAGTAGTCCTTGTATCTTCACCATTGACGATTTTGTCAAGATCAAGCTGGTACAGCTTCTTACTCTCAACTTGGTTCACAATATTGTCAGGTCGCCTACTTCGTCCACGTTCACCAAATCCCTCAATGCTAGATACTCCTGGACCAGCATACAGACTATTTCCAAGGAACAAGGAACCATGACCAGGTAGGGACATCATTCCGAAATTAGGCGAACCAATTTCACTGGTAGTTGCTGAAAGGCCAATACCATGCCCAGCAGATGAACGAGAACCCATGTTCATCATAAAATTTCCATCACCGCGATTTGAATTCCCAAATCCAATGGGACTCATGAGTGAAGCATCAGGTGACTCTGGAAAGTATCTGAAATTCCGCTCAAGAGGAAGGCCAGATGGAGCAGATCCTACATGATGCTGGTGCTGGGAGCTAAGAAAAGGATTGCGATGACCCGTGTATGGGAAACCCTGCCTTTGGGCACTAGATGTAAATGGATGCCCAAGGGAAGATGAAGACCAGGCAGTTGTGTTTGAATTCTCTGAGTAAGGAGTCGGGCTTCCCCAAAGAAATTGCGGACCAGACAGTGTTCCAACACTCGATGAACTTGAATTCGATTCACCAAAAGCAGATATAGGCCTAGGACTTGCGTTTACTTTCTTTTCAGGAAAAGAGATAGAATGCTGAAAAGCTACTCCTTGTGTTGATCCAGAGTTGGCAGAGTTGGTAAACATCTGATTTGAAACTCTTCCAGGGTCCTTGCCAATCGGCGCAATTTTGGGAGAGGTTGATGTATGCGGGGAAAGAATTGCAGCCAATCCAGACAAATGGTTTGTACCAATAGGGCTGGCGTGACCCAAACCAGGAGACTTGCTGTAAGAGCCTAATGGATTAGGTTCAACAGGACTGCCAAATTGCGCCCAGCTACCTGTGAAAAATTTCCTGTTAACTTAATCTCATAATTGAAGTTACCTTTCTTCCATGAGAAAACAAATTGGATTAGGAGATATTTACCTGGGGGAGAACTGGCTATAGGTGAACCTACTTGACTCCTAAAAGTTCGTGCTTCATCTTGTTCCAGTTCTTGACTCAGTTGTTGCATCAAGCTAACAAGACAATATGCATCATAAGTTTTATACTGATTTAATGATATGTATAACATTGCCATTCACACAAGATATCTATTGTCGTATTAGACTAAATCAAAGAAAACAATTGTAAAATGAAAACGAAAACGGCCACAAGTGGTAGAAAGACCAAAGACTCAAATGTCTATATGAATGAAAAACAGAAGTGATTGATCAAAAATTTCATACATACTCTATATGTTAAATGCAAGGATTTAATAAAAATTTGAAAGGACTTAAATCAAATTTTGTTAATTTTACTGGGATCGAAAATATATTTAACCCTTATAACAGGCATTCACGTGTGTCCCCCTATTGTCAAAACCTTCAAGCTTTGTCACTACTTTACTACCATGCATAAAAGAATTCAGAAATCGGAACAAAGAAGAAAAGTTATTGTTACTGGAAGACGTTTTATAGCAAAAAAACAAAGATAAAACTGAACTTACTTTCTACGTGCTCCACCAGGGCGGCTTGGTTCAAGCTTTATGCGTTTGCCAGCAATGTCACTTCGATTTAATGCTTTAAGAGCTGCATCTGCTGCTCTAACATCATAAAATTCAATAAATTTATGGTGTCTCTTGTGTGGTGTTTCCCTGATCTGCAATTGTAATACAAAATCAACACTACTCCAAGTACTAGATAAAAATTAAGTGAGACTAAAGAAAATACATTTTAGATTAATAGATATTAGACAATCGTATATTACCTCCTTGACCTCACCATAAGCCCCAAATATTTGGCGAAGGTCGTCATTTGATACCGATGGATCTAAATTGAACACTACAAGGGTTCCTTGGTTTATATCTTTTTCCGATGGGTTATCCTTTCAAAACAGAATGACAGAGATGAATAACAAAAAGGCAATGTCAATTATAATTAGTCAAACATTAAGTAATTCTATAAAATCAAACCTTAGGAATTGAAAAATGGATATCGAGTTTTCTTCGTCTCAAGGGTTTGTTTTGTAAAGCACGCATTGCAGTACGAGCAGATCGAATGTCATAGTAAGATATCATCACGAAGCCCCTGTGCTTGCATGCTGTGTACAAAGTTCTGATATCCCCATATTGCTATCAAATAAGAAAGAAAAGAATCAACAAGAGGAATAAAACAATAATTGGAGAAAAACAAGAACTTTTCAAGTTATACGCAGAAAAACAAACATCAATTAAAAAACAACTAGAATTCCTACGCAACTGAGTGAGGTTTTCACTTTTCAGTCACTATTTGGCCAAACCTGGATGGTAACTTATGGTTTTTTGTTTTTTATATTCTCTACATGATATATCTAGCTGTTCTAGTTTCATTCTATACTTCACATCAGTGTTGTCAATCGCAGATCACAGAATATAGTAGGCTTTCCAAATTCTGTTATGCTGGAATACTATCGAGCAACAATAACCACTATTTGACAACACTTTGTAGTAGTACTCAATAGCATATCGCAGAACAATAGCGATTAGTTCAAATGCTGCTACGCCATGGTGCTATAGCGCTGCTATTGAGTACAACTACAACTACAAAGTATTCACTTTTACATGTTCGCACATAAACTTGGTAATCTCCCAACTCCCGTGATTATCAAAAACAGTTGTGTTCAGAGATACATATAACTCAATTGAAGGATTAGTTGCTTGTACAAAGCCTCAATCAATGACCTTAATTCACAAACTTGATTTCCAACCAAAAGAAACAGAAGCATAATCACCAAAAACATTAAATATTGCATATATATATCCAAGCATTAGGTAAGTGTATAATACCTCAAATAGTGTTCTTAATTCAGAGTCCTCAACATTACTGTTGATGTTTCGAACAAACAATGTCCTTGATGGATGCTCACCGTAGGGATGCTCCCCAGCCACTGTACCCACGCCATTTGGGATTGCATAAGGTCCAATGCCATTGGAAGCAATTCCATCAGATATACTCATCTTTGAAATACCAAAACTAAGACCCTCTTGCAGTTCAAAATCCATTTCAAATCCTCCTCCATTAACAAACAGATCATTTTCATCCAAATCCTCCAGTTGATTTGGCAACCTACGAAGGTCAAAATCATCCATTATCCCAGCTAACAGCTCGTCTTCATCATCAGGAAGCATGGTTTCAAAATCATCAAAAAGATCATTTCCTTCATCCTCTTTGTGAACTTTGTCTAATGTCAGCAAGTTATCATCCACCGGTTGACCAGATTGCTCAGAATCTTGTTCAGAATCAGTCAAATTTACTGCATACCAGCAACAACAAAAAGGAAAAAATTTGCAATAATCAATTCTACTATTCCAAACTGTTCCATAAGAAAACGATATCTCAAAAACTTACGCTTTTCATGTGGAAGAACAGGCAGGGATGTAGAAAACAAGCTAACATCATTTGATTCGTGAAATATATCAGTCGTGTGCGGTATTCTCCATGCACTGCTTCCCCCTTTGTTTGGAATATTAAGTGAGGAAATCCCTGACAGCCCTACAAAACAACATCAATTAAAAAACAAATCTCTACACAAATATTTAGCTTTATGTATGAAGTAAGAAGAAGAAGAAGAAGAAGAACCTGCAGCACCATGAGCTGGCAAAGAATCCCCCGAAAGTTTGTCCATTTTCAGTGACTTTTCTAATAACGTTGAAAAAAGAGGAAAAAAAACGAGTCAGATTCCTTAGTATACAAGAGAGAAGAGACCATAAAACTATACAAAAACCAATGTACCATAAACATAAAAACTGTTACAATCAAGTAAACATACAAAACATTTCAGCATCCCGAAAGAAAGATAGCGATTTTCGCATAGTTTTATCTCTTTCTTTACTTCGTCTCATAGATTTAGGTAAAGAGAGTAAAATGCAATCACTTGTATAACCTACAGAACAAATGCTACATCCATTGACCAGCAACTATGTATCGAAGACATTATAAAATATTCTGCTAAACATGTGAATAGAGAAATTAAAGTCTGCATTTAACTAGAATCCTATCAAAGGACAAATCTTCGGGAGAATCCAAGGTCGATTCCTAGGTGGAAGAATTTTCGTCCAAGTGTTACTTACCTCCCGATCAAACTCTGGATTACTACAGTCCCCTTCCCCAGGGAACCTGAGGGTTAACATTTAACTATTATCCAATCGGATAAACCAAGTAATTGGGCTCAAGTGGGGTAATGAGCTCCACCAAATGACAAATCCGGGTGGTTTACTTACCTTCCGGACGAACTCTGGATTTCTAGGGGGCCTTCCCTAGGAACTAGAATGTTAACACCAAAAAGAATTCAATCAAATTGCCAAGGTTTTTGACACAATCATATCATAAACAACATGAAAGCAAAAAAATTACATAAGTTCAATAAAACAGGTAAAAAACATTTAGCAGACAAAGCATTATCTAAAAAAACACAACAACATATATAGTCAACTATGTTACAAACCTAAACATTCTCATAAAATCATCATCTCAGGAACCATAACAAATTGGACAGATCTATCAATTTTAAGAAAAATCATGCACAATTCCACATCATTATTTATTATTTTTTAAATTAAATAAATATATAAAAAAAAAAATTAGTTAGTAGCTGATGCATTTCAACAACAACAAAAAACCCAGAAAGCTTAATCAACTTCAAAAATATTCCAAAAAATAAATACAGGTACTGCCTAGAAAATTTATCAACATGGTCCCACACAAACCAAGAACATGTTTTTCGGTTATTCATCAAAGCTTGAGATTATGCAATCAAAGAATGGACCCACTTGCAAATTTAACTGATCAAACACCAAACAAAACCAAATTTTTATGTAAAAAAACAAACTTTAGTCAACCCCAACACTTCAACAACAAAAAAAACATAAATTCAAATCAAAATTAAAATAAAAACAAAAAATAAAAAAATATAGAAAATAATCAAAAGGGTACCTTGTTAAACTGAAGAAGAAGAAGAAGAAGATGATGTTAGAGAAAAATCATGGGTGATGATGGATATTGAAGTAGTAGTTGTTATTGTTGTTGATTGAAGAGTTTGAAATGATCACGGAAAGTAAGAAGGTAAAGGGAAGAGAAAGAGAAAGAGAAAGAGATTTCGTAGAAGCAGAGAAATTAATTCCTTATACTCTTCAACTTCCTCTTGTGTCGCCGGGAAAACTGAAGAGAGTTTAGAGTGAAGAAATTTTCCCGGAAAATATTGAGAAGAAAAGAGAAAATGGAAAAGAAAACAGAGGAAAATGATTGGAGGGAAGGAAGACAAGACAAGCACATGGAAAATTTATGTATTATATTATTTTTGGAAAATAATATAACAATATTAATAAATAGTATATGTTTTTTAAGATTATTTTTTAAAGAATTGTAAAGGAGAAATGTTATTAACTTAAATGAGGTTATTTCAAGTGGATTTCATGATAATCTGTATATACATTTGTATAAATTCTTTCAATCTTGAAATTTGGTTGAATCAAATGAATTTATAAGAATTTAACTTAATTGTCTAGAAGTCCTAGCTCAACCGGCAAATGCTGAAATTGCAAGGTCGGACGTCATGACCCGGGTTCGAACTCATGACCTCACAGTTGTGTGTGAGTTTAATTTCAATGAATTACCACTTCATCTAAGACCAAAAAAAAAAAAGAATTTAACTTAATTAACTTTTTTTATCAGCAAAAAGTGGATTTAAATCATCTTTTTGAAAAACATTAACTTGTATCTTAACAGTATAGATTAAAAAACTAAAAGTAAAATTAAATCTTTGAAACCGTGTTTTTTTTATTTTAAATTATTTTTAGTTTTTTTTTGGTGGTTGGGGTTTAACTCTCAGACCACTTGTTTATTTTATGCATTGTCTATACTAACTGGACAAACTCACGAGAACAATTTTAAGCTTCTTACAAGTACCAAATTAAATAAAAGTGGATTATCTTTTAATATCAAGTCAGATTCTTACTACCAAATTTATAGACATTTTAAATAATTTAATTTATATACATTGTGATGATTCTTTAGATTGTTGATGTAAAAGATATTTTATACTATCAATTAATTGTAATGGTATGATGATTAAAAATATTTGACATAATTGTTTTTAGTTCAAAGTTGATCCATTGTATTTCTTTTTTTTGGTAGATTAACTCATTGTATTTAATTTTTTTGAAATATGGATTAAACTTATCTTTTATATTTTTTATTTTTTATTTAATTAATTAAAATATATATTTAAATAAGAGTTGACTTGGTATATATGCATTATTGCCTATAAGCATAAACAAGTCTTAAATGTATTCAATCACATTTTATTAAATATCAAGATAACATAATAATATCCTTAAAAAAAAAAAAAGATAACATAATAATATGAATAAATTTAAAGCAAAACTTTTATACTTTTTTTGTACAGTAAAACTTTTTATACTAATAGCATATATACAAATTAAATTATTTAAATAGTATTATAATTTTATGAGTTTTCTTCTACTTATCCCAATTATGCTATATTTGAATTGTATTTGGAGTCCGTTGACACGAGTGCTCCTTATTAAACACTCGTCGAGTTCTCAAGCTTAAAATATTTTATTATCTCCACATTAATATAGATACAAAAATATCGTAGTTATTTGCGATTGAGGCTACCTGTTTAGGTTGGTTCAGTCATATTTGCTTTGAATTTTGAAACGTTGTCATTTTAATTGGTATCTTGTAAATGGGCGATGGAATTAGACCTTTTAAATTTGGGTCATTTTAATCAGTGGCGGATTCAGGATCTTAGTTTAGGGGTGCGAAAAATTTTGTAAATAAAACTTTGTAAGTTCAATTATTTTTTGCATTGTCAAAGCTTTTTTTTTTACTTACTATATTTTTAATTTCAATTTGAATTATATTTTGTTTAAAAATAAATAAATTTGAATTATAATTAAATGTTTTTTGAAAATATGGTATCTGACCTAAAGACCAACTAATCCGAACTAAACCCACCGTCCACTATATCAAAAAAATCTACATCAATATATAATATACTATAACATTGAATGAGTATACATAAAAAACCTGACCAATGCATATATGAATGCCCTATGCTCTACGGTGGTAGTCCAACAAGTTAACTGTCAATCAAACTTTACTTCTTTTCTTCATATTTTTATTTCTCAGGGTGCAAAATGAAAATCTCAGGATGTGCAAAGTGCAATAACTATAAGATTATTGGGGTAAATTTTGAAAGTTCAGAGCAATAAAACACGCGAATAATCAATTAAGTGAGTTAGAAGAACTTAGGATGGATGCTTATGAGAATGCCCGCATTTATAAAGAAAGAACTAAAAAATGGTATGACAAGCATATCCTCAAAGGGACTTCAAGAGCGGTGATCTTGTGCTGCTTTTCAACTCTAGGTTGAAGCTTTTTCCAGGTAAGTTAAGGTCAAGGTGGTCCAGTCCGTTTCAAGTCTGAAGGGTTTACCCTTATGGGGCAATTAAGATCATTTCTGAAAAAACTGGTTCATTCAAAGTTAATGGCCAAAGGCTAGAGGTTTACGATGCAGGTGAAGTCGTTGAAGAAAGAGTCATCTTGGCTCTTAAGGAGCCCCCTTGAGGAACGATTCACTTCCTTTCGTCAAGCTAGTGACGATAAAAGAGTGCTTCGTGGGAGGCAACCCACAAGTTTTATTGCTTTTATTTTGTTTGTTTTGTGTTATTTTAAGTTGTTTTGTAGGTATTTGTCCAATGATGATATGAAAAAAAGGAAAAAAATTGAGTTCGTTGAACATAAAGGTTGGCACAACCCGTGCTCATGGTGGCACGGCCGTGCCACTGTCCAACACCCAAAAACAGCAAAATGGCAAAGAGGGAGGCACGGCCGTGTGCACAAGTCTGGCTCCAAAAGTCAATTTTTTCTCCTCATTCAACATATTGTGAGCTTTCCACATCTCTTTTTCTTCTCTCATTTCTCGTTATTTTTCTTTCTTTTTAAATCATTGAGGACAATGCTTCACCCAAGTGTGGGGGAGTCAATAAAATGTCAATTGTCGTAGTGTTTCCAAACTCCCTTAGATTTTAATTTTTTGTTTTGTTTTGTTGCGAAAGGCATGAAAAGCAACTTGTTTTTATTGTAAACTATGACATAAATTTTTTTGTTGTCTCTTCTCAAATGGTTGTTTCTTGTACATGAAAGTGATTTCTTGTGTTTTAAAGTATTCTTGCTATACCCACATCATGTTTTATTGTGAAAATTCTCTTTGAGAAAAGTACATAGTTGCAGTCTTTGAGTAAGTGTGTAGGTAGGTATTTTAAGGAGCACATTCTAACTTTAATGGTAAATTGACCCTTAAAAGTCTTCAGAGTAAAAGTAGTATAAGTTTGTGTGGGGAATAAGAAAATCAAACAAAGAGGGTCGGAAGCAAAATTATTTCTAGGGCACCATTGACTCTAGGGGGCAGAAGCCACACTACCTGACTTGCTACGTGAAGGTGTTGTCTCTAAAAACTAACTAGCTTCTATAATTCATTCTTACTTATCAAAAAGGGGTTAGAGAAAATACATATATAGGGGGCACCATTAACTCTGGGGGCAGGAGTAGGCCTCACTAACTTCCCACGTGAAGGTGTTGTCTCCAAATATCAATAAAAATTATGCAGTGTTTAAATGCGTTTAAATGTCAAATGATCAAATAATTCTCATCTCTCTTATATGAAATGAAGAAAAGATTTTTCTCGGTTGGTTTAGTGTTAAGATTAGAACCTGTTTCCTCATAATATCCCTTATACAGAAGCAAGAAAAGGGTTGGACTACACACACACACACTCACTTGAGACTTGTTGTTGGGTTGAATAGGTTCATGAGAAGTGCTTGAAGTTGTGAATATTGTACCACTAGAACAAAGCCTTGGAGGAGACATGAGTTTTAATAATGATTGTCATATGTTAAATTTTGTTATGCAGCTAATGTTTATGCCTTTTGCTTAAGAACAAGCAAAGATTCAAGTATGGGGGAGTTTAACAAGTCAATAATTAGTGTTTTTAATATATTATTTGAGTCTATTTTATTTAGATTTTATAAGTTTTTATTTCCTATTTAGACTATTTTACTTCAATTGCAAGTTATTTAATTTCAGGAACAAATATTTCAAAAATTGAGTCTTGGAGCAAAAGAAAGGAGATTTGGAGCTGATTGAGGCCAAAAATATGAAGATTCTGCACAAATTTAGATGGCATGGTCGTGCCTAGCAATGGCGTGGCCGTGCCATCAAGTTTTCAAAGGCCAATCAGAAGACTTGGCACGGCCCGTGCCTCTAGTGGCACGACCGTGCCACCCTCCCAGACATCCTTTTGCTGCTTTTTTGCTTCCCGGACAAGCTACCTTTAGTCTATTTCTGACCTAAAGTCCATGGTTTCTTGTGGAACATTCTATTGATGTATTTCTTGGGGCTTAAGTAGTTGTACACTATAAATAGAGTGGCTAGCAAACATATTCAATCATCTTTTGTTCTCTGAAATTAATAGTGACAATTGTTGCTTTGAATAAAAGTTCTCTTTTTTATTATTTTATTTTATGTTCTTCTTCTTCTTCTCTTCTATGTCTACGATGAACATGAGTGAGTAGACTCTTCTTGTCTTGGGATTATTGGAAGAGTCTAATAGCTTAATCCCTATCAAACAAAGCCTCGAATCTTAATTTTATGTAAATCTATTTTCGAATCTAAATTCACCGTTTTTATAATGAATTAACAAGTATCAAATTCATAAAGTGACAACAGAGAGTTAGTAATTGTTAATTCATAATCATAAATATCAATTGGCAACCAATGACAAAACTCCTTGCCATGCATGATGAGAACTCTTAGAAATCATCACCATTTTCACAACATCAACTAAAATATTCAAACTTTCTTTCAAAATATTCATATCACATTCATCAAAGCATCTTTTCTCAAGGAAACAAGTTAAAAAAAAATGTCATGCTATGCCACAAATGAGACTTTTTCACACCACATACGGAATGCCACAAAAATTATTTTCCATCTCTTTATTTATATTAAAATTTTCTCCTTTTATTAAGATAAGGGTTCTACTTTCAACTTAACTTAAGATTTTATGAACACATGATTGTACGAAATACCGTCATTACATTTGGGTGTTCTTCCTAAGATTGGCTTTAAACTGAACGCACGAGCAACTCTTTGATGTGCTATACGAAATAGAAGTGCTAGGGCATGTTGCTGGAGTCTCACAAGGATGAGAACTAATCCCAAGGATCTACACAATAAATATGTGAATGGATGAACAAGGTGATGGGTAGTTAATGGACTTGGAATATTTTCAAACAATAGTGTGAAATAATGACGTGTTAGGTATGTGGAGATAAAGACTTAGTTTAAAAGAGAATGTTGAGGAGTTTACGTGACTCCTTTGTTAATGGATGCGACAAACGTGAGTGGGTTTTTGGATCAAACAAAGAAAAAAAAATTAAGGTAACACCAATCATTCAATAGTTCCTATGAATAAAATATTGTTATATAAATTTTAGATAACATAAAACAAAATAGTTGATAGAAACTTAATGAAAATAATACCTCGTGCAATTAGAAATGCGCCGTTCCTTTAAAAAATAGGTTAAAGTATGCATTTCGTCCCTGTAATGTGGGCGTGTTTTGGTTTTCGTCCCAGCAAAAAAAAAAAATTAAAAACATCTTTGCAATTTTTTTTTTGTTTTAAAAAGGTCCTTGCCCCAACCAAAACGCTGAAGTGGCATGAACAAAATGATGGGTAGTTGATGGACTTTAAATATTTTCAAGCAATAGTGTGAAACAATGACGTGGGTATGTGGAGATAAAGACTTAGTTTACAAGAGAATGTTGCAAGAGAAGAGGAGTTTACATCATAAATATGCTGCCTATCATAAATGGACTCGTTTGTGGCTAGAGACAGGTTCTATAGATGCGGTTAACGCATTCAAAAATCCTTCTATAATTCCACTCCGATTACGTAACCGTTGGCACAATTGCACGCATAAGGTTTAATGGTTATTTGCTCTCATATTTACCGCGAGGGAAACTGTTGCGCGGATACTATGGCAACTATGGGACACGAATTGGATGCTACTACTTGGTACCGTATCATGCCTGCATCGTTGTCAGTTGATTTTGCTAGAGACAGACACGGGCTGCCTAATTTTAGATTTCCGTAGCCTTGATTTGTCTTTTCTTTT
>Ga0315913_1000997_pt1 | contig 29116 bp, 18 predicted proteins | sample MpolsnodulesMG_FD_207736 | JGI IMG/M metagenome (GOLD analysis project Ga0315913, IMG submission 207736) | Medicago polymorpha root nodule microbial communities from Los Angeles, California, United States - small nodules | ecosystem: Host-associated > Plants > Roots > Nodule | place: USA...
CAAATTACACAAATTCGCCAGTAATGACCCGTAATCACTTAATCACGGTTAACGACACGTAAACGATCCAAATTACATGAATTTGTATTTAAATTCCCAAAATCACATAACGGTCTAAATAACCAAAATTCATCATTTTTCTCAAAATCACATATAAACGATCCAAATTACACAAATTCGTCGTTAATGACGCGTAATCACTTAATCACACATAATGACACATAAACGATCCAAATTACATCAATTTGTCCTTAAATTCTCAAAATCACAAAATCTCACAAAAACGGTCAAAATTACATAAATTCATCGTTAAATTACACATAACACAAATTCATTAAAATTCAACATTATGGGCGCAAATTCGAATGCATTACACTATTACATTTTAATAAATATTACACTTCAACAAACCGGACAAAATGATACAAAGTGTTATTCTCAACCATTAACCTAAACATATAATTAACGTCGCTATCATCTTCGAGAATTTGTGGATAATACACGGTCTTCCAAAAGTCTTCTTCCTTATCCTCCCCCAAGTCAATGCCTGACACATTTACTACTACATCAGATGTTCTTTGATCTGCACCAATATGGATAAAGTATCCGTCAAGTTGTGCCTTCAACTCGTCCAACATGTCAATGGGGGTTACAAAGAATCTGACCCTCTTTTTCACGGCTTCATAAATAGACATGTTTCACTTTACAAAATATAATGAAAAACAAACATGAGAGAAAAAAATAATGTAAATAGTTGAATAATTAGAGACCAAAAAATACGAGCAATAATTGGTGTGACATAATTGGCCACCAAAAAATATTGACTTCATATATTTATATAATATTAGTTACATATTTGCCACAAATATCCAAATTACATAACTGGCCACCCAAAAATACGTTAGTATAATACCACAAAAAAATAGGACGAACACCGACGGACCAAAAAGTGTCATAACCTATCTAACTAGAATAGTGATAGTGCACAATCAACGTCTTCATCCATGACTTCAAAATCTTGCTTTGGCTTTTCCGGAGTCGGAGTGTCACACGTAATAGGATTGTGCTCATTTGTTGGTTTCTTTGGCGGCTTCAGCTCCTTAGACATGAGCTCATTGAAGGTGTCTTGTCTATCCATAAACTCAAAATGTCATTTCTTTGCCTCACCAATCTTGCGATTCATCCACTCGTTACAAGAAGGTGGTAACAAACAATCTTCTTTCAACAAAACATGAAGAAAGTGGCTGGGAATTAAGCAAAGACACATGATGTTGGAATGTGGCTTAAGTGGTGGAGCACTTCGGATTGGGAAATATGTCTCACATATACCTATTTCGGGCAAAGTCAATAGAACAATGACTCTATTGCAGAAAGTAGCAATAATGTGACCCATATCCGGAGTGGTCAACCACTTATCTACCGGCGCAATACCCTTCTACTTGTTGGAGGGTGTAAACCATTCAAGATTTTTTTAACGGTCCTCTGTGTCATATATCGGCATGTAGTCACTCTTATGATTTCTCAACTCATGAATAAGTGCTTGACGAACCAATACATGATCTTCCTCATCTATCCCCAAGTGCCTAGCCATGACCTAGAATCCACAATTACCATCCCCTTTAACATTCACAATTTCTTCAACAAAACGTCTCATGATATTTGGAATTTGTGAAATGTATGGTATATTCAAATAAGGTTTTGGTTTTGAAGTAGGTGTCGAAACTTGTGAGTGGGAGCAAGTGCCAAGATGTGCACCTTTACTCTTTGGAACATTACTCTTGGCTTGTGAGCGTTGATTATCGGGATTTTGAGAATCAATAGTCTCCCACGTAGAGGGGATTCGACCCGTGGACCTCGTTTTTGGTGTAGACTTCACCCTTTTAGGTGCTCCCTTGGTTACCACTTTTCTCGGAGGTGGCTTCAACATTGTGTCCTCCGGAAATCCTAATTCATGCAACTTTTCTTTGATGTGGAGTTTCATCTTGTAAGGGGCCCTCTTGAGACGTTCTTGAATGGCATTCCATTCCTCCGTAACGGAAAAATGTGCATCAACCTCTTCTCGAATTACACTTAACCTTTGCCAATGAGGGTGTATTTCATCCAATAGAATATGCATTTTTTTTCTTTCTCTTCTCGACAATAATACAAGCACAAAGAAACCCGTACGTTGTCATTTGTACACAACCACAATCTTCTTTAGCAAAGCCGAATGTCCTAGAGCGTTGTAATTCTTCACCAATAAAACCCAAAGCGGCTCTTTGTGAGGTGAAATATCAAAAATATTATGTTGAAAAGTTTTGTTGTGTGAATGTAAATATAGAATGTTAACATATTAAATTTGCTATAAATTATTGGTCATCAGTCATTCGAAATAAGCTATTAGCTATCCAAATTTGCTATAAATTATTGGTCATCAGTCATTCGAAATAAGCTATTAGCTATCCACTATGAGACTAGAATGAGCGAAAAGTTTGTTTCTACAAAAAAAACCCTCTAAGATGCTTTTACATTACTAACACAACAAGCACTAGCACTAGGAGAAGGCGCCAAGTAGTGCAAAGAAGGTGTGAGTTTGAGATTGTTTGGGAGGGAATTGAATCAGTGGTGGTTAGAAGATGTTTCCATTCACTATATTTCGGTTTTGCATCACTCTTATGGCTAAAGTATTGATCTTCTAATATACTCATATTCTAAACTATGAGAACCTTATGCACTAATCTTTCTAATTAAATTTTAGATAAATGTTGAAAATGCACATGATGATAATTGCAATTTGCAAGTCCTTAATGTCTCACTATTTACTTCACATTTTATTTATTGAAACTCAGAATAACTATGATAAGTATTCAAGTTGGAGATATAAGCATTGAGAAAACAGATTATACAAACTCAACACATAGCACAAGTAGTAAGTACTCATACACCCATCATCAATATATAGTCTATACTCTAGTACAGGGATTCCAGATGACAGTCATAACATTCATGAAATGAATCCTTTGCTCTTCAAGCTTTCTACAGCATCCCTTATAATTTGCTCCATTGGAATGAATTCCAAACCCAAATCCACGAGTTTCTTTGATCCATCCTTTGCTCTCAACAGTCCAGGTTGCGTATCTCGTTGTATTCTATAAAAAAGGAAAATGACACACAATATGAGCAAAATTTTGGTTACATCAACCTTATATTTTGATCAAGATAGTTATACACAGGCTAGTCTAAAAGAAATGTTCAGCTTCAAATCCTACTCTAACTTGCAAATAACTTCCTCTTTTGCATGTTAGAGAAGAAAATAAAAGATGTACAACATGCACTAATTCCATTGTAGAAAAAATCAGTGTAGAGTAAACGGTAATTTTGATCCCTAAATGTGAGGTGTCACTATAGATCCTATTGGTATCAAATTATAAAAGCATCCCTAAACATGTTTTTTGTTGGTATTTTTATGAACCAAATTGACTAATGGAAGACACATTTGAGGACCAAATTGACTAATGGAAGGAAGACACATTTGAGGACCAAATTGACTAATGGAAGGAAGACACATTTGAGGACCAAAGATATAATTAAAGTCGCATTTATGTATGTTTGTGTAATTTTGATATATTCATATATTGTGACAGCACCTCACACATTTAAGGACAGAAATGCTTGTTAACTCCGACAACAACCTGATAGTTTATGGCATACAAGATTGATTAGTTTGTGCATGAATGAAAACCATTGCTCAACACATAAACCAAGTATATTATTATTTAAATAAATAAAAAAGAAGCTTTTTCAACAATTTATTCAAGAACCAAGTATCATTACTATTACTTATTAATTGCAAGTATGCAGCTTACTTACTTAGGCACATTATAATCTGGATAAAGTTCAGCAACTTTTGCCGCAAAATCACCGTAGTGAGTGATAGCCTCAACACAGACATGTCTGCCAGTTGCTTCCTTGTTCTCATACACCAAAATATGTGCCAATGCTACATCTTTGAAGTGGACTAATCCCATAAAAAAGTCTTCATATGTTTCAGTGCAGCCTTCAGCAGAAGAGAGACAAAATCACATTCTTAGTCATTGCCTAAAAAAGTCCTATTTGCAAAGTTTCTTGAGTTAAATAACTTCAAGACTCTTTAATCACTCACGAGAAAATCTTTATAAGTTCATAAATACACGAACAAGGTTGAACAAGAGAGGCTAAAGAAACAGTTGATATGAAGAAAGTGCTAACAGCTTATATAATAGAAGTTGTTGCTTCAAATAATTCATACCCATTGCAAGATTACTTAATTGTATTTTTTTAGTTTCAAGAGAAGCTTATCCAAATAGAGTACCTTGAAGAAGTCGCACAAGCATGAGCATGCTTGCATTAATCCTTGGTGGAATAACAGGGCCCATCACAGTACCAGGATTCACCACAACAACATCCAAACCGTTTTCTTTGGAAAAATCCCAAGCAGCTTTCTCAGCCAATGTCTTGGACATTGGATACCACAACTGTTCCATACCATTTCAACAAGGCCAGAGTCAGTGTTACACATACACAGTTAGTCTTGGGGAGAATCCACACCCACCTACGATCTATGGAGAAACACATACACCACAAATGAGACAATAAGAAGATATGAGAAATAATGTGTTCAGCACCTTTTACCTAGTTCATAGAAATGTGTCGACAATTGTTTCACTATCTCAAATAAGATTACAGCAATAACAATTTAAACCATACTGTGTATCACTCTACAAACTTAAGTTAGCCTCACTCATTAGTTACAGAAAATGATAACACTCATTCACTCACAAGAAACTCTCACTACTATAAGTGATCTCACAAACTTTACTCTTGTTTTTGGATTGAAATGCTTCAGCATATCACAAGACCGCCTATTTATTAGAGGCGAGAGCAGGTTCCATTTGTGTGTACTGACATAATAAGTATTAATCATCTCACCCAACACAAAGCTTCACTTCATGAGAGTTATTCAAGATTCTAGGTATATCTCTACACCTCCTCAAATATATCTCTTAAATTTTCACCACCTGCACTAGCATTAATCATTGTTTGAAAATCCTAATTGATTTCCCAACAATCAGATACCTCTATTTCTCAAAAGAAATAAATACGCCATTACTAAAGGATCAAGATTCCCTATCGTCGAGATTCCCTACCCTGAATTCACGTAGTCACCACATCAGTGACAGTTGGACCAAGATCAGACTGTTCGGATTTCTAACTTGGTGTTTTAGATTTTCAGAAAAATCATAATTTGCACATTTTGTGAATAGTCTGATCTGAATCCAACAACCACCAATGCAATGTTAGCTTGAATGTAGAAATATCCCAACGGCAGCAAATCCATTATATCACTAGTTTCAGAAACCCGTTTCTTTAATCTTTATACTACTAAAACTTTAGGAACGAAATCCTCCATTTCTTTGACACAAAAATAACAAGTAAAACAAAGATGATGAACCAACCTCCTTTTTCTTGCAATACTCAACATCAGTCCAACAATCCTCTCTCTTTACAACATCAGAAGGCCAGTTAGGACTAGGTATAATGGAAGAGATAGAAGAAGTAACAACCACTCGCTTCACCCCTACTTCCTTCGCAGCAGTAAGCACATTCAAAGTCCCTTTAATTGCAGGATCCAAAAGCTCCTTCTACAAACAATAAACCCAATACCTTCAAAATCTCTTTAGCACGAACACATGTATTGACATTCTCAATTATGTTATTATATTCTAATTATGATCGGTGTCAAAGTGTTAGTGTCCGTGTTTGTGTCTGGGATATGTAGTGCTTCATAGATATGAAACCCCATACACAACACGGACACTAACACATAAACACCGATGCTGATATGTGTCGGATACCAGACATACCTTCGATCAAAAGTGTCGTGCTTCAAGCTTTGTAGCTCAAAATCAAAATGAGCTTCAAGTAAGAGTTCAATTTTTCAAAGAGAAAAACAAACCTGAGGGTCACGAACTTTATCGACAATGCAAGGCGAAGCGAGATGGAAAACTCCATCGCAACCGTGAACAGCGGCGAGGACGGTGTCGTAGTTGAGAAGGTCGATTTGGAAGAGACGGAGATTAGTTTGAGCTCCTTCAAGAGCTTGTAGATGCTTTGTCTCGTTGTCATCGTTGAGATTTTGGACGGTGGCGTGAACGGTGTAGCCACGGTGGAGAAGGAGATGAACGAGCCATGAACCGATGCATCCGCTTCCGCCGGTGACGCAAACTACTTTGGACATGTTGTTGTCGGAGAGAAGTTGAGTTGAAGTGGAAGTGGAACAGTGTTGCTGTTGTTGTGTTTGGTAAGTGACAAATCTAGTCACATGTGTCAACCTTAGAATATGGATAGGTCAACTTTATGTCTCAAGACAAGATACAAAGTATATAAAAATTAAAAAATAATCTTAATTTTTCAAATAAGAGATCTAGGGATCGAACTTTTTCAGGCATTTTTAGAATGGTAAAACATGACTTTACATAAAAAAAAATTAGATTTTTCTGACTGGATACGGATATATTATGAACTTATATACTCAATGATTATGATTTTCTTAAACAATTTAAAAATTTCATGGTGAAGGTTTTTATAATGTTTAAACCATGCTTACAAAATTAGAAAACGGAATTTGACTAGTGAGTATACGCTTACTCGAAACAAAATTGCAATTTCGCACGTTTTGGTTGAAAAATAAAAATAAATAGAAACATCTTTAAAATGCTACGAAATCAAACCAACCAACACAAACACGATTTCATTAATATTTCCATCGGACAATCCCTCCCACCAATAACAACAACAATGGTAGTAGAATTACTCCGTACATCCCTTCAAGTTTGAGTTAGCTTCAAACAGGAAGTACACCCCGTCTTTGTAAGACAATGACAGTCGCATCCATTGCAACTGCGTTCAATTCGGGTGGGCTCGACGTTCTTCTGGTTAACTACATATGTGCATTTGCTCGGAGTCCAACCCATACTAGTGTTGGGTTTGATTGTCAAGTTTTTTAAATAAGGAAGGTTAAAAATATTAGCTATTGGAGAAGTCACATATCGCTTAGTGTGGTCAAGAAAGGGATAGACCAATGATATATATTGGATCTAGGTTCTTTGTTTTTTAGATGCACCAGTCAGTAGCATTTTAAACTTATATCTGACCTAGTTTTAATATTTGATTTGTGAGAGTGTGGTTGTACTGGGCATTGGGGTGAAAGTGAGAGAAGTCTATGTGTTGTAAAAAATTTCACATAGTAATAATTCTCTTGTTGTCGGTTTAGACAACAGTCGTAGTTTTTCTCCAGTTTTGGAATTTCCACATTATATTCTTGTGTTGTGATTATGCTTATTTTTTCTTCTTCAGCCCTGTTGTTTCCTAACAATTAGTGGACTGCTAACATATGTTAATGCATCCCATAATTTCTGGCATGATCATCAAGCCACTCGTCGGTTAGTGACTGTAACCGTTGTGTTTTGGTCGACAACGCCCTTTCATCTTTCTATGTGTTGTATCAGTCACATTTGTTGTCTTACTCATTAGGTATGCTACTGATGTTGACCACGTGTTAGTCAACCACCTAAGCAAAAAGACAAGGCTCAGTGTTGTGATTATTTTTGCTTTGGACTCCTGGATATTTAACGTTGAGAATAATTTGCTCTAGGGATCATCTCGTGTCGTCATTGACAACTCCATTGCTGGTGATCATCGTCAAATGAGAACACATGTAAGTTGTATGTTCTCATTTGACGATGATCATCGACGATAAAGTCGCCAATGAAGACACTGAATGGTCCATGAAACAAGTTATTGGTGATTGTCAAGTATCCAAAAGCTCAATACAAAGATAGCCACAATATTAGGCTTTTTTTTTTGTTTTGTTTAGGTTCTCGTATAATGCGTGGCTGAAATCAACAATATGACCAATGCGTGAGGTGGTGATTGTTACTAATATGAATGACCCCGGACAAGAGAAAAGGTCGACGACAACTGAAACGCAAACATGATCGGTGTAATAGCCGTCGAGTGGATGGATGATACATTCAAAGCTTCAATATATATAGGTTGTTTTCATTAATTAACGCAAAATTTCATTGATGTGTGTTTTATTTTTTCTTTTCATTTTTTTTTTGTGGAGAATTAATAAACATTTTGATTTAAATCTGTTGTGTATGAGTGGGTATTTTATGTCCTACAAAATCCCATTTTTTGGCTTGCACTAGCAACCAAACCATCATATTATAATGTTATTTATTTTTTTGTAGATTTATAATGCTAATCTGTATTGTATAAAACTAAAACATATACGCAATTGCTGGTACCTAATATGTAACAAAAATTCATATTCCAGCACATGGAATTGCCCAGCTCCATTACTTATTTTTATTTCTTTTTAACGTGACTGTTATAAAAATCAGCATTGTTTTGTAACCATATTTAACAATGAAAACAAAATTTATTAGTTACGTCCTACAACTAATATTCGTTTCTTGTATTGTACTATGCATATTCCATTTTCACTAGAATATATTAAAGTAGCACGATGCAGCGTTGAGTAAGAACAAGAGGGAAAGAGATAGGGCATCCTTTGGTTTAATCTGAAAAGAAGAAAACATTTACTAATCACGTTTCCGCCTAAATTAGGATGCCTAATCCGTTAAACTGAAGGTCATGGTTTGCAGGGGTGAAGCCTCTTGAAACCTTACCCATTTTTTATTTATTTTTTAAATTCTTTTTTAATGAATTAGTATGTCTTTATAATTAACTACTTTAATAGTATATCCTGTAAAAAAAATTACTATAATGGTATAAATTTAGTTATCCCAAATGAATCAATTTGTCAAAAATGAGTAGAAACAGAAAAATCCTCTTGAATGAGTAGAAATGGAAAAGTAAAAAAATTACCACTTGAAATTCATTCGTTTTAGAAGCAAAATTGCTAATGAATTTCCTTGTATGTAACTTAATTATTTATATTGAAAAAGAGATTGACAGGATATTTAATAAAACATCAAATATGAATGAATTTAATTTCTTGAAGTTCTTTAAAAATAAAAAAACTTATTGTATTTACATTGACAGTATATTTACTCAATTTTCTTGAAGTGTTGGTTTTTATTTCATTTTGTATTGCTTTAATTAGCATTTTACATAAGTAAAACTTATTGTAATTTTTTTGCTTATTAGTCTATTGAATATAATAAGCCAAATGCAGTTAGACATCTGTAACAACTTACTACTTCCTCTAAAAAAGAATAACTTACTCCTTTGAGTTATTTTTAACATACTGGTCTTTTAAAAAAATGGTATCCGATTCGAGGGCTTTTAAGTCATAAAACATTTGTATCGTCACCATTTTTCATCCAACTCCGTTAAAATATGCTTATTTGGCAGGTCCAAATAAACAAATTTCATTTTTATTAATTTTTTATTGAAAATAAAAAAATGTTAGTGTTCATCATCTTCATTCATAACATCTTTAAAAAATAACTTAGGAAAAATCAAATTAAAAATATTAGGGTTTATTAAGAAAAAATAAAACCCAAAAATTGAATCTTATTTATCAAAGTTAAAATTGAATATCAATTAATAAAAGAAATTGAATCCTATAAAAAAAAGCCAAAACGCGTTGGAAGCAAGTTGAGAACAAATTATCAACACATGCATGGAAATTGGAGAGAAAAAACTGAAAGGAGAGAAATATACTACGTAGATTTGGTGCAACGTTTGGTGTAAGAGAAGGAAGAAAAGAAGATTATTGATTATTCTTAAATGTACAAACATATCCATAATTAAAAAAAAAAAATCATCATACCCTTGTCCACTACAAATACAATCACACACACCCCTTCCTCCACTATCAACAAATTCTAATAAGCAAACCATCTAATTAATCTCTGTCTTTGTGTTTGTCAAAAGTTTCTTACATTTTTATGTTTTTTTATTAGATGTGAATTCACACACATATTGATAAATTAAAATATCTAGTCACTGTCTGTATAATATATGCAAGGTCCATGGTTCAAATCTCGACAAAAAAAAAATAGATACCCACTAAGCAATATGCATTGATGTTGTTTCCTTTAGAGCAGATTGTAGAGAGTCCTCTTCCCAAGTTCCAATCAAATAAGATGGACCAAAGAGGGAGAGGAAGAGGAAGAAAATTATTGGTGCAGCATACCGACTAGAAGCATTTTCTTAACTCTTACTCCCTCCGTCCCGAAATATAAGTAAAAAAAAACTCATTTTCTTTGTCCCAAAATATAAAATATAAGTAAAAAAGACAAACTTTTATTTTATTTAATCTTGTTTTTTTAAAAAAAAATCATCTTTTCCAATAAAAACTTTTACTTATTCTCATGAAATTAAATGCAAATTACATTTAATTTTCTTTCTCTTCCATTTTTTCTATAACCAATAACCAATAAAAATTGTTTTTACATCTTCCATGAAACTTATTCCAAAGAAAAAACAAAAAACTATGTTACAAATTCTTACGCTTTAGTTTTTTTAATAAGTGTATTTTTGTTTTTTTGCTGAGGTAGGAAAAAGCATCTTTCGTTCTCTAATAAGCCAAAATTGGAAAATGATAAGGAGATTTAATCAAGGGGAATTAAAACACTAGAAGTTAAAATTGTAACATTAGAAGTAACAAAGCAAACAACAAACGACCCATAGACACTTGAAAGAAAACGACAGCTGAAGACATTTCACGCCATGGCGATGAAAAGCACAACAAACAATCATCGTCATGTCTATGTCACTCCTTGAACAAAGCGGGTAGCAACGGCAAAGTTTTTAATTTAATAATATTTAAATTCAATCTAATTTTCAAATTCATTATATACTTTCTTAGAGATAAATTGAATATTGACCAAGTGATTAAGGGTGGACCAATACTTAAAAAATGTTTTCCCTAAAATAAAATACTTAAAAAATGTTTAAAACCTCAACCACGACACATCTTATCTCTTGGTTATAGTGGTTAATGATCATTTTAATCACACGATTGAGATGACGACTTAATTAATATAAGTTCATGAGTCTCATGAGTCAGATCATCATTTTTAGTTTTAAAAACAAAGAGACTCTTGAGTCTTCTCTTCTAAAGATTAAGATTATTGTTTATTATCGTTAGAATTTCTGATAGTTTTTTTTTGTTAATAGAGAATTTCTATTAGATTACGGTGGACCATTTTTAAAAGTGCAAAAGTGGTCCATCTTAAACACTCATTTTATATTTTATCCTAAAATAACTTCATACGACATTTGTCAAACTTTTAAGAAAAAATTGTTTCAAAATAATGTCACTATAATCATATTGACAAATAAGCAATATGGTTCCATTGATGACACGTGTGAATTTTGTCAAAATAAAAAGAGTAATTTTTTTTGTAAGCAATAAAAAGAGTAGTTAATAAGAATGATTCGGTAAAATCATCATTTTTTTTCTTCATTTTTTCGGTCCTATTTATAACTAACAACAATTGACTTTTTGAATAAATTAAATAATTTATGTATTTGGTCTAAAATCTAAACAAGATACATTATTTATTCGATGTATCTCATTTTTTTTTTAAGCAGACAAGGAAATATTTTTTTTAGGGGTTCATTTTTTTTTTGGGAATTTCATAATAACAGGCGCAAAATAGTCTAACGACACACATATCGTGGAACAAACAATATCTTTTAATTTTTTATTACTTACTTTATGCAACATTAATAACTATTATTTTGAATGTGGTACCACTATTTAAACACCTTTTCTCAGTGAACAGATAGAGGTAGAGCGTGAGTATCTTGTGAGTGAGTGAATTACAATGGCAAAGTATTGGTTTCTTAGTGTATTCATTGCTGTGTCCCATCTTTGCAATCTGCTAGTTGAAGGGTACCCTATTGAGGATCTGGTTCTTAGTCTTCCTGGTCAACCTAAAGTTGAATTCAGTCAATATGCTGGTTATGTTGATATTGATGTAAAACATGGTAGAAGTTTGTTTTATTATTTTGTTGAAGCTGATCATAAACCTCAAAATAAACCCCTCACCCTTTGGCTTAATGGAGGTAATAATAATTCACTAATATATTATATATCATCACTTTTAATTTTTATTATTATGGTTGCTGACTTATATTATTTTCAGTATATTTTTTATCAATTTTTTTTTTTGTTGGTTTTTGTATGTTTGGATTGACGGTGAGTTTAGCAAAATCATGGCGGTATTGTGATTTTATTAATTTTACATGTTGTTATCTTTTGGTGAAAAGCATAGGTGGTTGTCATTTGTTTGTACTTGTGATGTTTTGTGTTATGTTGTGTTGTTGTCCCTACAAATTCAGATTGTGTTGTTGTTCTTGTCATGTTAGTACAAAAATCCTGTTTTCTTGAAAAGAACAGAATCTGTGGATCAAAATTGTTGAATGATTCTGCTTTTCCAACAGTTGACATTTGACAGAAAGTACCTTTACCTTACATGAAAGATGCCATCTTTTTTTTTTTAGTTTTTTTTTATTTGTTATATGGGCGGCATCAGATTCAAATTCATATCCTGTTACAAGGCTCATAATCTGTATATTAATTGAGAGAGATTAAGTAGTAACTTTTGTTAATTTTTCAGGTCCGGGTTGTTCCTCCATTGGAGGAGGTGCCTTTACTGAATTGGGTCCGTTTTTTCCCACTGGTGATGGACGTGGTTTACGAAAGAATTCAATGTCTTGGAATAGAGGTATCAATTTTGTTTATTATGGTTTTTGAGTTTGTGTTTTGATTGATATTAGATAATATAATTTGGGTTTATATATAGATTCCTGATTATATAATTGTGTCTACTTTTTCATCATAGCTTCCAATCTTCTCTTTATTGAATCTCCGGCTGGAGTTGGTTGGTCATACTCAAATACAACTTCCGACTATAACATTGGTGACGCCGCCACAGGTACTGGTTTAAACTTTCTGTGAACAAATTTATGTAGTTATTATTATCTATGCAAAAGAAAATGGTGTGTTATGTATGAAATTTGTTAGTTTTATCATGCATGGACATAATCCTTTAATTTGTTTTTGGCAGCCAATGATATGCTTTCGTTCTTCCTAAAATGGTACGAGAAGTTTCCTACTTACAAATCCAGAGCGTTGTTTCTTACCGGAGAAAGCTATGCAGGTCCAAAAGACACATTAATCAGATCCCAATTTTAATTATTAATTTATCGGTTCAAAATTCTCAAAAGTTGGTCCCGTGTTACAAAATATTCTGTTTTGCTGACATAATTCAGTTATACTATATGATTTATTTATGCATATGCACATAACCTATGCCATCATTCAGTTATACTATATGATTAAACTTCATATTCTGTTCTTTATGCTTATGCTTATGCATATGCACATAACCTTTGTCATCATTGCTAACTGATATTTGCTATACAGTTGTTATCCCATTTTATTTTTACATTGTTTATTGAAATATTTTATTTTGTGAAACAAAGTTTTACTCGAAAACCGCCAAATGAATGTCCTTGTTTCTTTTTGTTCCTGTTTTCTAGTTTTATTATTTGTTTCCTATTACCTTTGTTCTCATGAACAATTTTTGTTTCTGTACTAACACTTATAATGTTATTCAGGACATTACATACCTCAGTTAGCTAATGCTATTCTTGATTTTAATGCTCATTCAATTGGTTACAAATTCAATTTGAAAGGAGTTGCTGTAAGATCCCATTCATATGATATCTTATATTTGGCTATTGATTGTTTAATTAAGAAATCTGGGAATTTAATTAAAGTAATCTAAGCTTTTTTCTTTGGCTTTGTTAGATTGGCAACCCACTTTTGAATCTGGATCGCGATGCTCAAGCAACATATGATTATTTCTGGTCACATGGAATGATTTCAGATGAAATTGGTCTTGCCATTACAAAAGATTGCGATTTTGATGATTATACCTTTGCATCTCCTCATAATATATCTGCATCATGCAACACTGCCATCAATGATGCAAATGAAGTTGTCGGTGATTATATAAACAACTATGATGTGATTCTCGATGTTTGTTATCCATCCATAGTTGAACAAGAACTGAGATTGAAAAAGATGGTACTTCTTGCCTCTATCACTCTATTGTTCTAGTGATGATATTTTTAACTTTTGATGAAGTTATAAACTAATTAATTTGTCTATTTTGTTACTGCAGGCTACTAAAATAAGTGTAGGTGTAGATGTTTGTATGAGTTATGAAAGAAAATTTTACTTCAACCTCCCTGAGGTTCAAAAGGCTCTCCATGCGAACCGTACCAATTTGCCGTATTCATGGTCCATGTGCAGTGGGTAAGTCCCATAAACTAGAGATATCGTCTTAATATAGCTTATAAATATAAACAATCATTGCCTTAAATGTTGATTTTGTTCGATTGAGTTTTGCTAATTGAGATTTTGAAACTTACTTGAAATCTTGACTGCTATAATTATAATAGATATGTCTTTTTTTTCATTTTCATCAGTGATTTGATGTCTGATCTGCAGTTTTTCTTCATTGCAGTGTTTTAAATTACAGTGATACAGATCCCAACATTAATATGCTTCCAATTCTCAAACGGATTGTTCAAAACCATATTCCAGTATGGGTTTTCAGGTAATTAATTTCAACAAAAGAGACCAATTGGCTATTTAATTTATACATTTTGATAGAAAGCTATGTTACAGAATGCTAATTATGTTAATATCAATAAGTTACTATACTTTATTATTCATTTTACATCCTTTTATCAGAACGACTCCTTACAAGTTTTACTCACTCTCAGGCTTCCAAATCTCTATTGACCATTTCTCTTGAAATCCTCTGATTACTAAGAAGCTAATCATGTGTTAAATTATTATGACAGTGGAGACCAAGATTCCGTTGTGCCATTACTAGGTTCTCGAACACTCATTCGTGAACTGGCTGATGACCTGAAGTTCAAGATTACAGTCCCATATGGAGCTTGGTTCCACAAAGGCCAGGTAATTATTTTTTTTAACAGTTTAACCATTTTCTGCATTTCGAAAAATAAGTTCAGTATTCTATAGTATGGTTATGCAATTTTTTCACTCCAGTTTTCCAAATCAACAGTGGTTTTCGTCACTGTTGTCAAATAAAGGCTATAGTGGCGCTATTGCGTAGTGGAACTTAAACAAATCATTATTGTTATGAGATACGTACGCTATCTAACGGTGCTATAACATTGTAGCTTTGTAGAATTTAAACAAACCATTATTTTCTGCGATTTGTGGTTGACAACACTAGTTTTGATGAGTAAGACTTGATTGATTGCATTGCATATCTATGTGTAGGTTGGAGGTTGGGCAACTGAGTATGGAAATTTGTTAACTTTCGCCACCGTACGGGGTGCAGCTCACATGGTACCCTATGCACAACCTTCTAGAGCATTGCATCTATTCAGTAACTTTGTGAATGGTAGGAGATTGCCAAACACAACAAGACCTTCAATTGAAGGATGAAAAAAAATGGGATGATGAGTCTGCCAACTCTATATAACATGCGGAAATAGCAGATTGTATAGTCCAGTTGATTATTATTAGATTTGAAGAATTCATTGCTTAAATGATGCAGCAATGAAAAAGAAAATGTTTAAAGAGTGTTTCTTTTTAGAACCATAGCAAATTGCATTCGGAAAAGAAATTTATAAGAGGAATTGGGAAAATACATTATTCCATTCTTTTTATTTTTTATGATATTGATTCTCACCACATTGTTCTTAACCCAATTTGTTCTGAAATGCCTTCAGTTTGGATCAGTTTTTGACTTGAACCAATCAACTTAACAGGTGTTTATGGGTTGGTCGGATTCAGTCTGTTGGATTCATTGGATTTATCCGGTCCATTCACACTCGAAATATTTTGAAAACACAATTATGCACAGGCAGAAGCCGATTAATGTTTTGAAATTCATTGTTTACTTAGGTTTTGAAAACCAACCTTTTTTTAAGTACATTACAGAAAAAAGTTCAGAAAGAAAGAAGCCTAGGGAAGCAATAACAGTGATTGATAAAGATATGAATCTGAGTTCACAGGCACAATTTTCTGTCTCATAGATACTAGTATTAGGCAATGTTGTAGTAGATAACTATTATGCAGCCACTCCTCCATTAAGTAGCATCTGATCAAAGTGCCAAACTCCTGCAATTCCACCAGTAAAAGTCAACCACTTCAATTTTTTCACCAAGTATGTTTGAATTATGAAAAACGCTTTGGTTCAAGTAAAATTACCATGTCCTTTTCCTATCCTTCTTAACTGAGCCACATATTCTGATAACTTTTTAATGTCTTCCACCTAATGCACAAAAGAAGTTTATTTGAACAATTTCTATTTCACCCCCTTTTCACAGAAGTAAAAACAAGGACATAACATTACACAGCTAATGTAAGCGTTGTTCTTCGCTAAAAATGTATATAACTGTTTCATATTCAGAACAGCGAAAATGGATCATCTACGGTTGTATGGTGTTGCAGCTGTAGGTACCGTTGGATTTAAAGAGAAACTTTCTCGCTCTAAATTCAATAGTTTCTACCGCTGCGGTACCATATTGCAACTATAGATAATCCAAGTCCAATAACAACTCTTATGACACCCACCTCATGTATTTTTTGTGATAAGAAAGAAAGAATCAAATGAAAGTTGTTTTTACCTGATCAACCAGAAACTGGCTTTCAATAAAATCAGCAAGTTGTGCATCATTGTTTTCACTTGCTAACTGCATTAATTGGGAGAAGGAAAAAAACTAGTTATTGCCATTGAACAACAGTTTCCTACAAAGACCTTTAAAAATTACATGTGTAGAATATTAGAAGTGACTACCTACACTCTGTAAATTTAGAAGCTTTTGATTGTTTATCCTTTCCAATGACAAAGCAAGTTCCATTGCTGCAATATATATAATGTATTAGAACAGCAACCCTATTCAAAAGTAAAAGATATGAAAATAACACACATATGATATTTGATCACAGAGTTCGGTCAATTGTGTCTACGTCTCCGACTACAGAGTGACTGCAGTATCCTTCTATTATCGGTGAAAGGTTATTGTAGTTTACAAAGTACGACTATAACTTGTGTTTAAATACTATGGTAACCTTAAACCATACCGCACAACGAGCGGGTACTTCGCCCCACACTACACACTTATCGGTAACTATGAGTCATACCAAACATAATGAAACAAAACTAGCTATTGTATAATTAGAGAAACAACCTAAATTCACAAATAACTAAACAACTAAGCCTCACAGGTATTATCATAGTCATGCATGGTCCTCAAAATGGAGACCAATTTAGAAAACTCACGTGTATCGTACACAAAATTTATTAAATAATTTTTTTTAAGAAATAACATGCACAACTCACCATTTAATGCATCGCCCTTTTCTGCATGATCAAACTCTGAAATCGGTAGCAGCATTGATTGCAGCTGAACCCTTCCTCCTCTTTTATTCTGTATAAAATATTAATCATAAGAAAATGATGAAAAAAAACAATGCTACAAAAATTATAGCTTAAAAAAAGACAACAAAATTAATTTATTAATATTGTAATATGAGAAATAACAATGCCTGATATTCCATCATCATCTCAGCATGTTGTCTTTCCTCCACACTGGCTTCCTTGAAAAATCTGTAAACTTATAATTAATGTGTGTCGCATTCATCACTTATAAAAAAGAATATGAAATATTATTTAAGGGGCCTTTTTCTTAAACTTGGTCTAAGATCCATAAAATGTTAGGAACGGCCCTATCTGTAATTGTATATGTAATTCAACATTTAGATTGTAATAATATTCATATAACTACAGAACTGGGTTTTAGAGGTTAATATATACCTGGCCAATCCTTTCAGAGCAACATTATCTCTGTCAAAATAAGCATACATTGCATGATACACGTATGAGACATTGTATTCCACGCTGAAAAGCAAGAGAAGAAGAAAAAAACTAAGAATGACATTTTATATTGGCATAAACATAAAACAAATTACGACTTATTTTCCGGAAATCAACACACTTAGCCCTCCATTTTCTAGTTGGTTCAGAATTGCGGTTGCAGAATGGTCTGCTACCGCAATTATGATTGCAACCAGAAATGTTTTTTTTAAAAGTCTTAAACTTGTCACCGTATATCGTGACAATGTGTATACAAAAGCCAAGAATCAATATGGTATGAGAAATGAGAACGTAAAGCTTACTTGATTTGTGCATTGAGTGCAGCTTCACATTGATCATTGTACTTATGTCGAGCCAATGATGCATGAGGCATGGTAGGGATGAGAAGAAGCTCCTTTTTCACTTCCTCAAAAGGTTCAAAGGCTATTTTCCAAACGGGCCGATTATTAGGACCCTCCATGGAGGCTTGAACAACACCTCCACCACCCACATTTGTCTTGGAGAATCTCACAGAAGAAGAACCGTTCACATGGTTGAAAATGGGCGCAGAGGAAGATAAGAATGGAGGAAGCTTTGGTTTATCAAAGAATGAGAAGAAAACGTGTGAAGAACTTTGTAGGAGCATTTTGTGAAAACTATGAAGTGAGAAGATGATAGTGGGAAACACAAGAGTGAAGAGTGAGATGTGGGAGCAAAATTTGCCACTGAACTCGAAGTATTTGTAAAAGGATATTTTTCTTTACAAAATAATAAAGAGACGTAAACTTTCCTTCACTCAAGGTAATCCTACTAGATATGGATGGATATCTTTCCCAACCAAGATTCAAACTTCCGTTCGCCACATTGTGGATAGCACAATCAACACTATCGAGCTTAGTGTGTGGATATATACAATGGTGGAGCCAGGAAAAAAAACTTGGGTGAGCCGCCAAAATTTGTAATAGTAATGATTATAAAGTCACCACGTTGTGGATAGCACATCCAACACTATCAAGTTTAGTGTAAATAATGCGTGGCCCATGATTTCAATTCGCAGCTCACATCCGCAATTGTGGCCGCAATATTGTTGTTGTAACAGCTGCATGTACGGATGGCATTGTAATTGCTACTGTCCATGTTAGCCATTGTAACAGCGGCATCAACCTGCCTCTACCCCGTTCGTCGAAGTCTTTTGAGAAAGGAAAAAAAAATTAAATTTTAGACCCCCAAAGGCCTTATTTACTTGAGATTTGAAGAAAGGTTTGACCTTTAAGTCTCTCAAGCCACTCTCAACACTCTATGTAGATCAAACTGAAATGTTCTTGTGTATGTGTATATTTATTTACCTTAACAGAAACTATAAATCATGAATTTTTTAGATTTCTTAAGAGTGTGGTGATATAATTCTCAAGGGATACTCTTCTACATCAATTCTATAATCCTAGTTTTGGTATCTAACAAAATCTAGCTAATTCTAACTAGCCAAAGGACATATACACTTACAATTTCTTCACTTGGATCATAGAACAAGTTTGGATACAAACATAAAGGTATGAAACTAAAATTCTCACTAACAATTACAATTTCAAGACTACAACAACACCTCTTACAAATAGGATGAGTCCCCTTGAGACTCACAAAATAGCCACAATACTTATAAACAAAAGAACAAATTTCAGAACATATATAGGTACAAACATCATATTTGGAGACAAACAAAAGAATAAAGTGTCACTTCACATATTCCACTCCACACACAAATTATTTTCTTCCAACATAAATATCCTAAATCATTGCAGTGTCTAGCCATTTTGAAGCAATAATAGAATATTGGTTGATTTAGATATTACTTTGTAGCATACTTGACAAGGCCAGGAATGTGTGTATTCATCATATAATTTGTCCAATCAATATTAGTGGGGTCAAAGTCTAATTCTCCATTTCCCGTATAACCCTCTGCTACCCTTCGTAAATTTTCTGTATTTGTGTCATCAAAGCTGAAATTAAAGAAAAAAGAATGAAAAAAACTCATATATTCGTGTAAGAGAATCAAATCAAAGTATATCAAATATAACTTGTAAAACTACGGCCATGGTGTCCCCTTGAGCATAACTCAGTTGACAGGGACTTGCATTATTATATGTAGGGGCTGGGGTTCGAACTCCAGACACCCCACTCATTCACTTTGAAAAAGGTGAACTCTAGCCGCTAGACTGTTGGACAAAAAAAATAGACTAAGGCCATGGGAATTTACTTACACGCCCTTAAAACACGCATATGGAGTGTATAGTTTTGCCAGTCCTTTAAGCATTCTTATCTTTTTGCCGTTGTCATCATAAGTGTTATCTTGGAATAAACGGAAAAATATTTTGTTCACAAAATTTGAGACCTAACAAATATGCCAAAATATTTGTGTGAAATTGATTAGTATAAATATTTTAAGAATAAGATTTGAAACATTTAATTAGGTTGTTAAGTTTCACATTTGACAAACCTTTAGGGGCATGACATAGCGGAACATCATATAATTGTTGAAAGCATCCAAACTTGTCAACCAAAGTCTCTTGGAGGTAACTATTGGTTTTCCATTTGCATTTATCCAAGGATTTTTCACAAAATAATCATATATAACGTTTATAAGATAAGAAACTTTGAAAGGATTCCTTAGCGATGAAGAAATATGGTAGATAAATTTGTTTGGATCTTGATCCAAATGAACAACAATGGTTGTTATCACACAATTGACGACTAAATCTTCTGGTATCTGTATATCATATTGTCCATAGTAAAGTTAGATTATTTTTGTTTTTCCTATAGAGATAACACATTAAAATGCTCGTAAAATAAAATAAACAATAAGAATTCATAAAAGTGTTGTGAATTCGTAATCAAAATCGCACAGTAAACTTAGATGTGTGGAGCAAAAGGGAAGACATAGCAACTAATATTAAAGTAGTCTCAAGCAACAACAACAATAACATACATATATCTAATCTAGGAACCAAGTGTAAAGCACAAAATCGCAAGTAAAAGATAAAGAGAGAAGAGAAACAGATACATCAAGAAATGTTTATCTAGTTCGGTCCAACAATGACATGTTGAACCAAAATGGATTTTTGAATAATGTGTATGAAGTTTTGATGATAACAGTGTATGAAAGAACAGTTGGATATGCTAATGTGTGTTCGAGTATGCAGGACAATAGAATTAAATTTTGACTCTCAAAGATAAGTTTTGGTTCTTAAGTACCAAGACTCTGAACACAAAGGAAAGCACCGGGTACAAAAGAGATGTTGTTTTGCGTTTTCCTATCATGATTGGTGGATTCACCCTTTGTCTTGCATGGGTGTTATGATTTAATCTTATTGTTATTACGCTTTTATTGCGGTGATCTTCAAACACCGATGATTTGACTCTATAATTTTTTTTGGTGGTTCTCTTTTGCACGCCTTGTGCGAGATGAACTATTGGTGTTAATTTAATCTCATTTTGGCTTGTTCAAAAAAAAATGTGAAGGTAGCATTTTTGCTTGAAAGAAGTATTTTTGCTTGGAAGTTTATGACAGAATCAGACTCTGAAGTAAAGAAGCTTCTGAAGGTGACGTCAGTAGTCTGGGAGACTCTGACCTGGTTTGTCTTCTTATGATGGAATGTCACTATTAACTCTAAATAGTACAATTTGTCTTCTTTTGACCACATGCAAAAAGAAGCAAGAAAAGTCAAGGACAAAGAGAATGTAACAAATCATTCTATTATAAGCAAAAGATTTTCAAATGAATATTCAACGACATTATCCATTTAAGGCAAAGTTCCAACGACTTGATCAAGCTTTTCAAAGACGAATTCGATGTGTTAGAAAATCTTTAACAACAACTCTTTTATTCTCTCTTATATAAAGACCTAAGCAGTTGAAGAAACATAAAATATTTATGTCTTTTTTACCAGTGCCAATACTCTTTCAAATTCTCTAGCGCACAAACCTTGTTTTAGCTTTTGAATGTCGGGTCTAATCAGAGCATGTCTCAAAATTTATTATCATATTTTACTTTGTATTGCTAGCTTATCTATATCTAATTATCACTTAATTTTCTTGTTATTTGTAAAGAAATAAATATTAGTATAATCGGATATGTCAAAAGCCAAAACAAGGCTACATGTATTCAATAAGATTCTTTAAAAAAAATTACATCATCCGATTACAATTATAAGCAAAATTCTATTTCTTAGATTCATTTGAATAAATGATGTATAGGTTACCCTTATAATATTGATCACATATATCATTTATTCAATGAATTTAAAAAGTAAATTTTTTCTTATAATTATGACTAGATGATGTATTCAATAAGATAAGGTGAAAAATGCAAATATATGACACTTACTATATCTAGAACAGTGTTGGGATTACCGACAAAGCATGCTAATTTCCCGAGACCATATCCACATATTACACTATCCAGAGTTCTGTAATCACAAATTAGAACAATTTGCAACTAATGATAATTCATTTGTCAAGATTGTGCATTGATTAGAAATAATAGTGTAATGCTAATACATTTGGATGAAGTAATTGAGAAATTTTAAAGAATTTAAAATTCTAGGCAATTCAAATTATTCAATTAAAATGTTTTCATTTCTCAATACTTTTGTTTGGATGGAGTAATAAAAAATTTCATAGTCATCATTTTTGGGCAACTTTTATAAATTTTAATTTTTTTGGGCCAAATGTGAAAATTGAAATTAGAGGTCAATATGTAAATTTCAAAAAATTTGAGGGGTCAAAATATAATTTTTGAAAAGTTTTGGGGTCAACTTAGAATTTTTGAAAAATTTGAGGGGTCAATTTGCAATTTTTGAAAATTTATTGGGGTAAAATTGAAAATTTGAGGACCAAAATGTAAAATTTGAAAAATTATAAGAATGAAGAATTTTGAAATTCTTAACTTTTAGGTGTCATTTGAAATTCTTTAAATTTGACTTGAACAAAATACTTCATAAATTTCCATTATTTTGAAAATTCTACAAATTATTATCCAAACAATTGATTTCACCTCAAAGTATTTGAATTCCCTTAAAACATTACATTCTCTAAAAACATTCCCTTAAGAAATTTTGAAGAATTTAGAATTCTAGGTAATTCAAATGATTCAATTAAATTGCTTTCATTCCTAAATATTATTGTTTGGATGAAGTAATAAAAAAAAATATATTGTCATCTTTTTGGGCAACTTTTATAAATTTTAATTTTGTTGGCCCAAATTTGAAAAATTAAATTAGGGTCAATTTGCAAATTTCAAAATTTTTGAGGGGTCAAATTATAATTTTTGGAAAATTTGAGGGGTCAATTTGCAATTTTTTATAAATTTATTGGGGTCAAATTGAAAATTTTGGAAAATTTGAGGACCAAAATGCAAAATTTGAAAAATTATAACAATGAAGAATTTTGAAATTCTTATCCTTTAGGTGTCATTTGAAATTCTCTAAATTTAACTTAACAAAATACTTCATAAATTTCCATCATTTTGAAAATTCTTCAAATTATTATCCAAACAATAAAATTCACATCAAAGTATTTAAATTCTCTCAAAACATTCCCCAATCCAAACACATTAAACATAATTTTTATTTATGAAGTACAACTTTATATATCACTGAATTTTTATTTTTTTTTGCTTGTGAAACTTAATCATAGTATTGGGTAAAAAATACAAATTGTAAACATTTGTGAGTGATGACGATGACGTACCTTACACCTTCAATCCAACCAGAAAACGGGTCTTTATTTGTACCGGTTATCATCGTGGGTCGTATGATGATCAATGGTACTGTATCTTTTTGATTTACTACAAGCATTTCTTCCATTGCTTTTGTGAATACATACGTGTTTGGCCAACCATACAAATTTACCCTAATTTTGTAATAATCAGTTAGGGTCACGTCAGACAAAAAATGTTAGATTAAGATTATGGACCATGGTTTTTTTATTTTTTAGGAAATTATGGACCATGGTTTTGTCAACAAAAAAATAAATATATTATGGACTATCTTAATAATATACAAATATGGAACAACAAATAGCAAAAATATTTCCTCCAATCCAATGTGTCACAATTCTAAGCCACCTTCAATTTTTTAATAATTCTTATAAGCTCATTTTATGATCATTTTTAGTAAGTTGGAGCAGAAAAAGATGTAATCACAATTTTTCCATAATTTAAAAATAATCAAAATGCATTTTATGGTATTAAATTTTGAATAAGTAAATTTCCCCCCAAGAAATGTTGCTATCGGGCCTATTTCCAGCAAAACAACAAAAATCCAGTTTGAAAAAATGGGCCCAAAATAACCTAAGCCCACATGACAATATGACATTTTTTCAGAAGCAATAAATGGTTTAGAAGGAAATGGAAAAAAACGTCTCTTTCTCACTGTACTCAAAGAAATAGAAACACGCTATCCCTCATACCTTTCTTCAAATTTCTGAATCCCTCTCCCCTTTTCATCCTCATTTCTATCATTCCTTCAATTTGAATTTTGAATCCCTCAAATTTCCCTCCTTGCTCTCTATTATCTTCTTTCTCCCTTCTCCAGAATCACATCTCTCTCTCTCTGAAAAAAAACTCACCACAAATCTTCATCGACCCCTCCGTCGCCGTAACATCTGTTGCTTGCCACTGTCACTGCAGCATCCACCGCTTGCCACTGTCACCGCAGCATCCGCCGCTTGCCACTGTTGTCGCATGAGGTACCTACTGTATTACTTTCTCTTACTTGAAAACCCTTGATTGAGTTTAACCCTTTCTATACCTAATCTGTTTTTCATTTGGTTCTTATGCTTTGTGAATCAACCCCTTTCTAAGAACCGTTTTCCAGGACAACAATAATCTGCATGAGGATTTCATGCTATTAAGGTAACTTTTATGATTTTTTTGGAGTAATAAAACCAAATGCTACTATTGTTTTGTTGGTTGTTGTTTTGGTAGAAATTATAGTAGTAGTGTCATTTTCTGGATTGCGGTGATAATGGATTGTAATTGCTTGCTTAATCTGTTATTTGTGTAAAATTCAATAGGTGGGAAAAAGCTTGCAGCAAATATTTGAATGAAAGGAACTAATAAAGTGAGTATGTTGCAATGAGTAACTTAATTTTTAGTATTTTCTATATGATTTGTTTTTTCATAAAAAAAAAGTGGACATTCACCAGGTGTTTGATGAAATGACTCAATACAAAATTTGATGGTTTTAAACACCCACAAAGGTTCTATATCAATTCACATATGCAAATAGCTTTTGTGAATTTGTTGTAATCCTCTAAATCTATTTAATCCACTGAATTTCGTTTTGAATTCCATTTTTTTCTACTCTGATTATTTGTCATCCCCCCTGCTTTTTTTTATTACTGTTAGTTTTGATTGGATTGATGAATAATTATGTTTTGAATTTTTTGGTGCACTAAAATAGGTTGACTGCATCTCAACTCAAGGTGAAGTTTATTGATGAATTTTATATTGATTTTATTCTTCTTTTGATTGTTTTGAAGATACTCATGATTTTCATATATGATTTTCTGTTTTGATTTTATGTACTTCTGTTGCAGGATTGAAAAGGAAGGATTGATTTGTCTACCATGTGCTTTTGTCACGATTGTGGAGCATCTTTAATTCTTTCGTGCACTTGCTTTGATGAGGTATATGTTTAAGGTTTGTTCTTCACAGTGTGGTTCTATTTTCAGACAGTACTTTTATGTATTTGTGTCTTTTGGATCTTTGGAAACCTTAAAGGTTTTTGCTTTAACTTAATCTATGCAGCTGAAATCTTAAAGGTTGTGATACTAGCTCTAAATATAAATAATGAATTGGCTATTTAAGAAATTTGTGATCTTACTGAAGAGATTAAATAAGAAAAATTATAATGATTCATTCAAATCAAGTAGGTTTAATTAAACCAAAATTAATTTACTGCAATTTTTTAGATACAAGTGTAGTAAATGATTGAAGATAAAATATTGAAGCCACTCTTTAAAACTTTCATTTTTTATTCAAATTTAGATAAGTCTGACATTATCTTCAACGTGTTTAAATAAAATTATTGAATTCACATAACACTGTGTTGTTTATTCCCCTAATCTTTTATATATGTGGATTGTTAATCCCTTTGTTTAGTATAAACTGAAAATTAGTGCACAATAAGGCAAACTGAAATTTTTTGCAATAACATATTTTACTGCTCCATTGATTAGTGCAATGATATATGTGTAGATCTAAGGTTGATCTGTGTATCTCTACTTTAATTTGCTTTGATTAGCATCCTACTCTATATGCCATTTTGCACATGAATTTTGGCTACATATATGTCATTGCTTACCATGTTAAAAGTTTTGTTAGCTATTAATTTTATTGAAAGTAGGAAATTAGCATACTCCACCATTTTTGTTAGCAATACTCTTGACATGGCTAATGATTTTAGGTTGTTATATGAGATTGGAATATACATTATCATTTTCTTTTGTGCTCGGAAACATTATTTTAATTCAATTTGGAAATCTTTCCTGCAGGTTTATAGACCTCTGCTTCAATCACTATAAGATGGAGGCATGTTTAAAGCAATAGAGAATAAAAAGGCATGCGGTCTTTTCATTAAGAAAATGTTAAAGGTATATTTTATATCTTTTCATTTTGATGACTGAATTTCTTGGGACTGCATTTTTTCCCTTTCTATTTGAATTAGATTTATATGTTCCATGATACAATCTCAAAAACTACCGTTGTCCAAATGACATGAATAACTATCATTTTATTTCAAAAACTACACCTAATTTACTTGAATCATAGGCATAGGGTGAAAAGTGCCACATGATCACAATAGTTTTCAAATTTGACAGCCACTTTAATTGAGGGAGTCATATTGAATAAGAGATCAATTGATTTAAAGTAGAACCATGGCAAGTGATAAGTCTCATTTTAATTTATAATAACTTTATAACATATACTAAATTAGCTTACTTTAATTTCTTATTCATAATTGTACAGACCTTAAAGTGGTAATTGTTACTTAATTGTCTTATTCATAATTTCAATTCAACAGACCATTTGATTATGAATGCCTACTCTTTATTAGATGTATATTGCAGTTGATCTTTTGTTATCAATGTTTTATCCTATTTTGTACTCTCTTTTTTTCAATATTCATAGCAGCATTATTTATACTTCATTACTATTTATATTGGACAATTATGTTTTATACAGTGTCTTCTAGCTATAATATTTTAGTTTTGGTCTTTTCAAAAATGAAAACTGATAATTAATTTATATTTTAAATTAACCTTATATTTTGATGCTATTATTTAAGTTAGTATTTTAAACCACCATCACTACTCAAATAAAGTAATGAAGACTCATACTTTGGAATTGTTAACTCCTATTATTTAAGTTAGTATTTTAAATGATTGTTTTATGTTGTGCTACATAAATATATAAACAATAATGTGGAAGCTGCCCGTTTTTAATTAGTAAATCAATTCATAGATTAGGAGTTAACAATTTCTTCCACTTATGTAAATTAGATACTAGATGAGATGCTTATTAGTTTTCTTGAACTTCTTAATTAATTGTTATCTAAACTTGACTTTCATGACTAAAGTTTTCTTTATTTATCGAAGTTTAAATCCGTATGAGTTTGAAGCTGACTTATCAAGCTTAGGTACTACTAGCAACTGTGAAACAACTAAAGCTATACTCATTTTGAAAGTATCTAACCATATATTAAGTTTATTCATTTTACCATTTTGATAAATTTTATTCATTAACTGCCTCATTGCATATCTATATCTATTGATCTGAGTAAATTCTTATTAGAACCTTTTTGAGATTACTAAATCTAAAAATTAATTTCCTCGGCAATACTTGGATGATGATGAATCTGAGGATGGTATGGAGGTGAGGGTTTTCCCATCTCTCGAGGAACTCGACTTATATTGTCTACCAAACATAGAGAAGTTATTGAAAGTGGAAAGAGGGGAGATGTTTCCTTGTCTTTCTCAGTTGAGAATCTCCAAGTGCCTTAAACTTGGAGTGCCATGTCTTCCATCTCTTAAATTCCTCATCGTATATGGATGTAACAATGAGTTACTGAGGTCAATCTCTATCTTCCGTGGTCTTACCGAGCTTCGCCTAGGTTACAGTGAAGGAATAACATCCTTCCCAGAGGGGATGTTCAAAAACCTTACTTCTCTTCAATCTCTGTCTGTAAGTTATTTCCCAAAACTGAAGGAGTTACCAAATGAACCCTTTAACCCAGCTTTGACGAAACTGTCTATCTGGAATTGTAATGAGTTGGAGTCCTTGCCAGAGGGTATTCGACACCTCACTTCCCTTAGGACACTGTGGATTTGGGATTGTAAAGGATTGCGATGCTTGCCGGAGGGTATTCGACACCTCACTTCTCTCGAGCTTCTGAAAATCATTGATTGCCCAACATTAAAGGAACGATGCAAAGAGGGAACAGGGGAGGATTCTTGACTGGTAGAATGAAGAAGCAGAGACGTTTACCCTTATCTGCCTCAATCACCATCGCAAAAATCAATTATACAGGTAGGATCTCTATTTCCCCTTCTTATGTTTGGAATTTGGATTTTAAATGCTCAATTGACTGTAATTTTATTAATAAAATCTTTATATATTCTCATTATAGAATTGACCCCAAAAGAGCACTAGAGTACATGAAGGATATTTTACTGTTCAACCTAAGGACAAATGTTCTAATTCAGGTAATTTTCTTCATCATAGTTTTATTTTTTTTAATTTGCTTTTTGATTTTTTATATTTTGCTGAATTTGTGGAGATTGAATTGAATGGTTAGGATTGCCTTCGACACATAAGGGTCGGGTCGACAAATGACGGGATTAACCGGAACAAACGTATCTAATGATGAAGAGAACGTCTTTTGGAGTAAAGGAGGTGACAGTGAGTGCGGTGGTGATATCTAGGATTGCGATTTTTATAATCGTGGCGTGGGTCGAAGCTCTGTGCCCATTAGCAAGTCTGATCATCAAGGTTTTATTCTAAAGTTTTTGTTGTTCTTTTTTATTTATTTGTTTTAGATTGTTTATTTGAATGATATATTGTTTAATAATAATTTGAAGAAATGAAAGTTTTTGAATGTAATTATTATATGGGTTGCTTTCAAACATCAGACATGTCATAG
>Ga0315913_1001002_pt1 | contig 29011 bp, 20 predicted proteins | sample MpolsnodulesMG_FD_207736 | JGI IMG/M metagenome (GOLD analysis project Ga0315913, IMG submission 207736) | Medicago polymorpha root nodule microbial communities from Los Angeles, California, United States - small nodules | ecosystem: Host-associated > Plants > Roots > Nodule | place: USA...
GAGAGAGAGAGAGAGAGAGAGAGAGAGAGAAATGAGAATATGTTGTGAGTATGAAATAGAAAGTTGTTATAAAATGGTTGTTTAAATATCATTTCTTAAAAAAAAACTCTCACATGATATGATATATTATACCCACTCAATTCTTATTTATAAGACTCTCGCAGAGAAAGTTGTTATAAAATGGTTGTTCAAATATCATTTCTTAAAAAAAAAAACCTCACATGATATGATATATTATACTCACTCAATTCTTATTTATAAGACTCACACACTTTTTTATGTATATTGAACACTTTTTTTTTTTTTTTTATGTATATTGAGAAAAGTTGATGGTGTAATTAATGTGTATAATTTATACTATATGATTATTAATAGGGAAATGTTAACCAGTGCTCCGGGACACTAGTTAAACAATTATAAAATGAAATATTTTCTCGGAAATTGTGTATTTTACTTTTTGAAACTTGAAAAAATGTTGCTTTTATTGTTGATTTTGTTTTTTCTTTCTATTGTTAGTTGTTTAACTAGTGCCTCACGAGAGTTGAGACCCTCTCCATTTATAAAAATAAATGGAGATTGTCATTATGAACTAGTGCCCCGCGAGAGTTGAGATCTTCTCCATTTATAAAAATAAATGGAGATTGTCATTATGTAAGATATATGCACAAAAAATAGGTGGTGGGCATCATCATTAAATAGGTTTCACCAACATTATTTTTTTTAAATTTTTTTGTGTCAAATATTTTTCACCGATTAAAAAGAACACTTGACCCTAATAAAAGGATGCATATTTGTGATTGATACATAATAAAAGGCCAAAAAAAATAAAAATCGTTGTTGATATAAATATATATTTATTTTGTTTAATCAAAGTAAAAATTAAATTAAAAAGAGACGGAAGTACAAGACTGAGAGGCAAGGACCTGACCCTGTAAATCATAAATACAAAACCCAATAATTCAGTACAACCACGGAAGATCCAGCGGACCGACGTCGGGGTGCGAAACCAAATTGCAACAAAATGCAGAGTGAATATTATGATCATTTAAATAGGCGAATGGATCGTCTGCCAACACAGACACAACCCAAGTTCCAACAACTCCGTTCAAAGTATTAGCAAGTCATAAACACCCTTTCGAGCCAAAGCAACCAATTACGAAACAAATCCATAGAGTCACAATAGTCTTGAAACTTCAGTCGCAGATCAGATCGAGGGATGAATAAACGACAAAAATCTATCACAATCCACCAACGGCGCAAGAAGTAACCACAACGGATAAAATCATTTAGGTACGATGAACGACTACTACTGTCAACACGAAACATCTACACGCTAATCCCTTTCGAGAAAATCGGGATAAAACCATTCATGTTGAATTGAGATATGCATCCAACATAACAGTGTCAGAACTAATAAAGAACCCAAATCTTCAATCGAGAAAACCATATTTAAGATTGTCAGACCAAATCACAGAGCCGGAACAAAAACACCACCCATCTTCATCTCCATGAAAATAAACGCCAATAAACATAAATGAAAAAAACACAGCCAAAATCAGATCGATAAACTCACGATCTTACATAATTCACCACAAAAAATAACTCATAACTGCGTCGACGCCAGAGCAGTACACGACAACGGCGACGTTGAACAAAACCATTTACCACAACGGAATCAACTCAAGATTGTGAGAGGTCAACCACGGCGGCGCTTCACCGACGACGATCTGAAACACATAAATATATTTTTCATTTATGCTAAAAACACATAACATATATTTATCACTAATAAACATTAAAAAAAATATGGAACACGTATTTGTCATCACTGTAGCAAAAAAATACGGACATATTTAAAAACTTACGTGATAACTAATTTTCTTCAATAAATAAAAAAAAAACAATTTGAGATTGAAAATTAATAGTCTATCACCCGTGCATTGCACGGATTAACACACTAGTTATACACAATTTTGTTTTTGGTGAATTCCAATCATACACACCTTTGGTGAACTTTGTGTTCGTGAAAAGGGGAGATGGTTGGCATCTCCCCTGACAGGGATGGGAACAACCTTCGGGCTTTCCTGTTACGCACCTCGGTAAAGGCCATCCAAGGTTGAATCTATAACCCAATTTTTAATTTCCTTAAAAAAAAAAGTCACCCCATGTAACCAACTTCCTCATAAAGTTCATAACCGCGGCTACCCTATAAGCTCTAGGAGGAGTGTTATTTGAACAACTTTTAATTGACAACTTATGAGGACAACCATAATTTGCAAATAAAAAATAGGTGTTACACGAAAATCAAAGCAATAGAGAGATAAAGTAAAAACTAATGTGAGTATGAGAGAGAAAGTTGTAACAAAAATTGTCACAAAATGGATGTTCAAATATCATTTCTCAAACTATAGCTATACTTTGCTTTCATTTTCACTGTTCACCATTGTGTGGGGTCCAAGTAATACCTTGTGCTGCAAACAAGAAGATTTTCTTACGAATACGGTTATTATATGCAATGATTGTATAAGAATAAGAAAGCGTCACAATCACATGGCCATTGTTATAATATATTCAATCACCCACTGCAAACCATTTCAACACAAATAGCTAGTACCATTTTGGGTTAATTTTTAATTTTCACTTTTCCTTTCAACCCCTTAAATATATCCCAAGGTCTGAAATCAACATTAATTGAAACCAAATTAAACAATGATGGAAATTGGGAGCTAAAAATAACTACTACTAGAAAAAAGTTACACAAAATCGGTGAGAGAAATCAAATCTTTTTTTTTTATTTTATTCTTTTTTTGACCCCAAACCTCGCTCTCTTTTTTTCACATATATATAAACCAACTAAGAGTGAGAGAGTGTACTCATACATACATACTCAGTTTCTGAAATGGGTAACAGAAAACGTGGCACTACTACTAAAACCGAAGAGGTTCTAAACGTTGAACGTGAAAGAAGGATGAAAATGAAGCAAATGTTCACTCACCTCACTACCACTGTCCCAACACTCTACCCCAATGTAACTAACATCATTCCTTCCATTTCCTCTTTTATTTTCATTCTTCATTTGGGTTTTCAATTTTTCATTCTTAAATGGGTTTGATTTGTTATCTGATCTGAAATGGGTTTTCGTTTTTTTGTGTTTTTAGGCTACACATGAAGTGATTGTGAACGAAACAATCCAGTACATTAAGGAACTTGAGGAAAAGAAGAAAATGTTGGAGGAGATGAAGGAATCAAAATCAAAGAAACCTGTTGAAGGGGGTTTTAATTTGTTGGCTCCGTGTCGTACTAGGAATCCCAATTTCTCTGTCACGGTTACTGTTTCAAGCAATGTGGCTTTCTTTGGGATTGAATCTGTGGCTAAACATGGTTTGATTACTGTGATTTTCAAGGTGTTTTTGAAGAATGAAGCTGAGGTTTTAGCTGCTAATGTTTCTGTTAATCATGGGAATTTGATCTTGTCGATCACTTCTTTGGTTCAAAATGGTGCTGTTATCGAGAAGATTAAGAGAGAGATTATGAGTTTGTAGGTTCAATTGATGAATAATTGATTGTGTTTTTCTTTAGGGATTTAAATGGTGATTATAATTAATCATGGTGATTGATGTTAGGACCATGTATATGGGGTTATAGTTTTACACGACCAAGGTAGATGCACCAATATATTGGTAGTATACATGTATGCATATTGATAGTTATGAATGTTATGAGCAAAGAAATTAATTGGTATTTAAATGATTTTTATTATTTTTGGTTGAGTATTAGTAGACCAATTTTGATTGATTTTGACTAAAGAATGAATGCATCAAAGTTGATTAAGCGAAGAAGAAAGGCCCTTCATTGTTCCAATCATTATTGAATGGACCATATAGAATTGTTCTTCACTTTTGCTTCTTATTATATTCAGAGAAATGATATTTGTACAACCATTTTTTAATAATTTTTTAACAACTTTATCTCTCATATTCACATTATTTTCTTATTCTCTCTCTTCATTTCTCTCTCTCTATTATTTTTGACCAATCAAAGAAGAGAAAATCAAAATTTTCATAAAAGTTGTACCAAAGAGTTGTACATATATCACTGCCCTTATATTTATCTAGAATTACAAATTTTTACCATGCAGCAAATTCAGGACAGTGAATGTGTTTTCCAGTTTTATTTTACTTCTGAAAATTTGAGTCATGTAAAACAGTGAACCAAGTTTTAAATTTAGGTTCCTTAAAAAAAGTTTTGAATTTAATTTCCTTATAAAAAAAATAAAAATGAATTTAGGTGTCTTACAACGACTAAATAAAATCATCTCCGAGGGTGTTCATGGTACATAAACTAAATTGGAACTGAACCACATTAATGGTTCAGTTCAGTTTTTAAAACCACTTAAAAAACTGATTTATTTTTAAAAATAATTCAGTTTGGTTCAAAAACTGGTTCGTAACCAGTTTAATATTTTTAAACCGTATTTTATATTTAAGCAAGTTTTTTATTTTGAGATTTTTATATATCATTTTTTTTTGGTGCACATTTTTTCCTTTAGATTTTTATATTAATTTTTAATTAAATAATTTAATGTGTAAATAAATTAAATGAGTAATGTAATATTTATAAAAGAGAGGTGCCAGGAGGTGGTTCAGAGTGGCCACCGGTGGTGGTTCACGACGGAGCTTCGACGAGCATCGTGGCGGCGGACGACATGCTTCCGGTGACTGGCGGTGGTTCTCCGAGGAACCCACAACAACACTCTGGGCGAGGTCCAATGGTTGGTGGTGGCTAGCGGCGGTCCGCTAGGTTGAGGTGGTGGCTGGAACTTATCAATTAATTTAAATCATCTCTTAAATAAAAATCAAAAAAAATCATCTAACAAAGAGTTGAACCATGATCTTTAATTTTATGCAAAGTTAATTTACCACTACACCAATATGATTTATGTGAACATTGTTTATTTTTGTATATATAAATCTGTTTTGTTCATAAATGTATAACTTTTCTTAAAATTAACTCCGGAAACACCAATCCAAACGCCCAAACAATTTGTAAACTGAACAAAACGAGCACGAAGATTGTTATGATCAACTCCGGAAACACCAATCCAACACCGAACCTGCTGCCAAATTTTTGCAAAAGTGTCGCACTTCAGAAACAAATGTTGTGCGGTTTCAGCTTGTTCACAACCCGCCGAGCAATAGGTGTCTGCGGCTGTAATTATGCCCCGATTTTGTAAATTGGTGTCTGTCGGCAACCTGTCACGAAGCAAACGCCAAGCTAAGATGGAAACCTTCAATGACACCTGAGTATGCCATATCAGGTTATTTGAATCATCCATAATAGGGTCATCCTGAGAAGTGAGCGCCTGATAGCCTGTACGCACCGTGTAGCCCCCCACAATGTCGGAAAGCCACTGCCAGATATCTGAAACATTAGACTGCAAAGTAACATTGGATAGTAAGTTCCTACACTCCATATTTAATCTTTGCTTATTTTTTTTTTTTTGGGGTGGGAGTGAGGATCACAGAAAAATACCTTGGATAAATTGGAATATTGTTCGTCTTAAAAAGGAGTATGGCGGATTGGCGGTTAGACAGTTGAGGGAGTTTAATTTATCACTTTTAGGAAAATGGTGCTGGAGGATGTTGATAGATAGAGAAGGTTATTGGTATAGGGTGTTTGTTGCTAGGTACGGTGAGGAGGCAGGGAGGTTGGAGGTTGGGGGCCGAAGTTGTTTTTCTTGGTGGAGGGAGGTGGCTAGGATTATGGACGATGTTGACGAGGAGGGGGATGGTTGGTTTGCTGAGAGGGTGTCGAAAAAGCTGGGGGATGGGGTTGGTACTTTCTTTTGGTATGATCGGTGGTTAGGAGGTATACCTCTACGAATAAAATTCTTGGGTCGTACATCATGCACTTTTTGTTACCTTTCTCTCATGACGATGTCTCTGGTGTCCTCTCAGAGAATTCTTGGCGGCGATAGTTTATTTTGATGGTTATGGCCGCAATGGTTGTCCCTTGAATAACCAAAGATGGGATAGAGATAAACACTCTGTAAGTTACGTATAAGTTGTTTTTAGATGTATAATAAATTTTATGGAAACAAATCACAAATAATTTATGAGCATACAGTACACAAAACCAATGAGGTTACAAGGTCAAGATTGCATCCTCTCACTTGTATTGGTAGAAAGAAAATGGTTGCACTTTACAGTAGAAAACATAGTTTTAAAACTCGGCTCAGATATTGATTCGGCAGGGGTACTGAGTCACTGGGTCAATGGTTGAACCATTCGGTCATTGGTCGAACCGCATGACTAAACCGGATCAACTCGGTTGGATAACTCAGTCTTGTGATTAAATTTATATAGTTATTTAATCGTATTAAATCGGTGACTCAGTCACTTTAAACACGAAAATAATGACACATGTAAAATAAAAATAAATATCCAACAATAATAATTTTATCGGCTAATTGCTCAAATTCAAAACATAGACATAACTCAAAACTTTTGAGTTATGACCTAGTGGTTTTTGTTGTCTTAGTGGATTTTTTTTTAAATAAATAAATAAATAAAGTAACAATGTTTTTTTAATCAAAATAAATGAACAACTTGAAGCATCAATTAGTCAAAAAAGAATTGAAACATACATGAAGAGTGTACCACCAGCTTCAATTTTTCAAAATAAAAATGTGCACAAGTTTTTTAAAAAAAAAAAGAAGTAAAAATAAAGGCTAGTGGAATACAAAGTGGCTTTTGAACGTGAATGTGTTGAATATAAAAAACAAAAAGTAGAATTAAACACAAATCTACAAGTGGCGTGATGGTTAGATCTTAAATCTAATTCCTTTGCCTAGTTGTTGGTCCGGTTCACACAAACCCGCCGGTTTAACTACATAACTGATCTATCATGCAGATCGAACCGGATACCTTACCGGTCCGATCGGCCGGTTCGAACTGGTTTTTAAAACTATGGTAGAAAACTAGAACCTCATGCCAGGTTATTTTGTTCCAACATACTTCTGACATCCAGATTTCACTTCTTGATAAACATGTTAAGTACTACCAAAACTTTGAGCACTTGGGGGACATGCAATAAGGAATAGGAAGAATGTAAGCAAAAAACTAATAATTGAATTCCATAGAAATAGGAAGAATATAAGCAAAAACTAATAATTGAATTCCATTTAGCATCCAACATTTGACATGATTAGAGACTTTGGTATATCGAGCATCTTGATACAGTGATGCTCCAGGTACAAGAATATTGTAATAAGTAAAAATCATACGGTCACAGTCATCTATTTCATACAACAATGATTTTGAAATGTTAGTAGATTCAGTCTAGAAGTCCTAGCTCAACTGGCAAATACCAAAATTGCAAGGCCGAACGTCATGATCCTGGTTCAAACCCAGGACCTCACAATTGTGTGTGAGTTTAATTTCAGTGGTTTACCACTTCATCTAAGACCAAAAAAAAAAGATTCATCGACTGAAATAAAAATATATATAACATGAGAATCAATTATTTTGAAATTCAAACAAAGTAATATCTTTTATACGAAAAAATCCAAACAAACATCAAATCACTCATATAGCGTAAGTCATTAATTAATACACTAATTTTGTTACAGTGTAACTTGAGTAGTCTGAGAAATATTTGAAAGTTCAACATCAGATGTATGATCAAAATCAAGCATTGTTGATTTGAATAAATTTGTGTGATTGGTTGTGCGAGAAAAATGTGTGTTGTGACTTATGAGTAATATATTGGATTAATTATTTAATTAATCAATTATGGATTGACAATAATCAATTATTATAAGTTAATGTAATAATATAAATTATGGTCTATTGTGTTAAACACTAATTAGATGATGAATATGTGTGGTTGGACTATTATTTTTAAATGGACCGTGACGGGTTGGACCATTTAGCTAAGCACAATGAGAGGTCCCTGCCCTCAGCCGTTTAGCTATTTAAACGTCATCCCATCAGACGGTTGAACATTTTGACCACTACTCTGAAAACCTTTAAAGCTAAACGGAATGAGGGTAGTTATCCTCTCATAACTTGATGGCGATCGTCGTTCATGAACCTGAACATAGAAGGTACACAATTTCTTATTCCTTCTTTGTTATTGATGATATGCTATAACTTGTATCTAATAATCCATGGTTAAACTCTTAAACTTTTATCATAATATTGATACTACTTCTATCAATGACTTTAAAATTTATATTTGTATATGATATATTTAAGAAACAAATTGATATTACTCATATGATATATGAGTAATATTGATACTACTCATAGTTTAGTTAGGGAGGCTTTGCCTGAAGCTAGTTTCCATATTTTGTCTATAACATTCCAACATGTATTGAATCTATTCTCATAAATGAAATGCATTAAGTTTGTTCCTTTAAAAAAAAATGATATTTATCGAACCCGATCTATTTTTAGTTTTTACAACACATTACATAAGTTAATATATCCGAAACTACAAAAATAATAAGTTATTGCTAAAAGATCCACATTGATAATTTTACAACCATTGGATTTATACGTTAGGATACATTTAGAATATTGTGATTTATGTGTCTTGGAATGTGTTTCTGTAGTGATTATATTTGATCATAAAGATTATAAAATTAACATATCAAAATCCAGTAAACTATTTTGTCGACAAACAATGGTGTGTGTATATATATAAGGGTCATGCTAACCGGTGCCCCGGGGCACTGGTTAAGCATACAAAAAAAGAAATTTATTACCATAAAAGGAAACTTTGTTGACTTATTTATAGATTAATTACACAGTTTTCAATGCAATAATTACTATATAATTTCCCTTTTTAGTATCTTTAACCAGTGCCACGGGGGCACCGGTTAACATTTCCCTATATATAAATAAACTCACTTATTTTCATAAAGGTTTATTTTAGCATTTTTGCTTTGGACAAAATTATCCATTTTGTTACATTAAATTATTGTTAAATTTTAGGGTATCAAAGTAATTCTCAATCCTTATTAATTGTGCTCACGTCTCTTTTAATCTCTCACCGTTAATTGCTAGAAAAGAAAATGAAATGTAGAAAAGAAAGGCTTAATTGCATTTTTGGCCCCATATCTTTTCAAAAGTTGCGATTTTGGCCCCATGACTAATTAAAATACAAAACAGGCTCCTATGTATTGGATCTTTGGCAGTTTTGGTCCTCAAGGCCACTTTTGACTTAGTCTTCGCTGACGTGACACCCACATCCCTGCATTTTTTTGTTTCACATTGGTCCTTGCACTTTGTAAAAGTTTTGTTATTGCTCCTTCTCTTAAATCCAAGTTAAAAAAAAAAACAAAAATAACGGTGTGCCACGTGGCCCAATGATTACACGCCACGTGGCACACTAAAAGACAAAAAATTCCAATTTTTTTATTATTATTTTGACTTAAAAATATAATTAGGTCCCGTAGTTTCAGTAATTTTTTATATTGGTCCCTGTACTCGAACCTTTTTTTTAAAAAAAAAACTTTCATAGATATTATTATGTTTTTTTTTTGGAGAGAAATGTCTTATTATTATTTTGTTCATTATTTTTATTGAGAATAATTATAAAAAACTCCTTTCTAAATGAAAAAAATGATTTATAATTATTCTTTTAAAAAATAATTGGTTCACAAAATTAATTTTCTTTAATGAACAAAAAATATTTTTTAATTATTCTTAAAAAATAATTGGTCCAGGTGATTAGTTTTCTTTAACGAACAAAAATGATTTTTTCTTAAAAATAATACATTAAAAGCTTTATTTTATTTTATTATTTAAAAAAGTAAAATAAAAAAAAATCTTTTAAAAATGGTTTGTATATATATTTTTTTATAACATAATAAAAATGCAGGGAGCAATGATAAAATATAGTAAAAGTGCACGATCAATCACATATTTAAACATTTATTTATTTATTAATTGTAGAATCTCCTCCACTTTATTCTTAACGACAATAGTCGAACCGTCGACAGCGAAAACAGAAAAGGTTAACGAATAAACACAAGCGCAATTTGTCCATTTTTTGCATCCTTTCGATTATCACAACGATGCGTGACAGCGGAAAAGACGCACTCTTTGTTTTCCTTTCTATAGAATTGTGCAGTTGCATTGCAGGCCACAACCCTACCGCTAAAACCACAACAACAAAATCACCTTTCTTCCATTCATATATTCCCTTCCCTTCCCCATCTCAAACACATCCATTCCATTCCATTCTTCAATCTCTGTTTTTCTCTTTGTGCGTGTGTTTCCCACAACCATTCTATAATCAAAATTAAAAGAAATGGGTTGTGGGAAATCCAAACCGCTCGATGTTGCTTCTGCAAACACCGTTCTCAAGAGCAAGAGCAAGAAATCCAGCGTTGATGATTCTAAGGTTGGCCTTAAAAATGGGACCAAAACCGTAGACAGCAACAATGTTGATAATGAAATTTCAAAACCGGAACAAAAGAGCGATGAGCCTAACGTCGTTGTTGTTCCTAATGAGAATGCATTGGAGAAGAACGATGTTCCTCAGAATAAGACACAAGAAATCGTTGTTGCAGAGGAGAAAAATGATTCATTGGAAAATAAAAAAGGTGAGAATGATGTTGTAGGTTTTATCTGGGGTGAAGTTCATTCTTATTATTTTCAAATAAGATTATTAAATTTTAATTTTCTCTTTGCATGTTTACAGAGGAAGAGACTTTGGTCAAGGAAGTTAAAGAAGAAACTTTGGTTAAGGAAGAAGAAACTAAAGACTCAAACCAGGTAGAAACTCTAATCAAGGAAGAAGAAAAAGAAGGAATCAAAGACACAAATGAGGAAGATAACGTGGCCAGGGAAGAAGAAAAGGCCCGGGAAGAAGAAACCGAAGAAACAGCTCAGGAAGTAGAAACTAAAGAGGTGTCTAAGGAAGAAGAAACCAAGGAACCGGCTCAGCAAGAAGAAACCAAAGTAATGGCTCAGGAAGAAGAAACAAAAGAAACGGCACAAGAAGAAGAAACAAAAGAGGTTCCTCAGGAAGAAGAAACCAAAGAACCAGTTCAGGAAGAAGAAATCAAAGACACAGCTAAGGAAGAAGAAACCAAAGAAACGGTTCAGGAAAAAACTGTGGCCAAAGAAGAAGAAACCAACGAGACAAAAGTTTCAACCTCTGAAGATGATGAACAAAAAGATGTCAAATCCGAGGAACAGGTATATATGCAGGGCTTTATCATATCATTTACTAAAAGTTAACATATATAGTATTAATTAGCCAAATTTTAATAAGCTTAATTGAAACATGTTTGTGATGCAGCGACAATGAAGAATCGAAACTGGATGGAGATAATACAGAATTAGCAAGTTCAATATTTGATGATGTTTTCTATTTGACAATGTTACAAAGTAGTAATCATGTTGTCAAGCTTGAACCTGCATTGCATGTTCTTATTCTTTGAGTCCTCGTACAAGAGTTATTCAACTGAAATACATATTATAATCAGTTTTGATTAATCTATGTTAAGGCACCAAAAACTTCTCAATCTCGTGTTCTTTGTTTTAGTATCAAAAGTACTTCTAATACCATGTTTTTTTTCCTCTTGATATAAAGTGGGTGCAGATAATTTCAATTTCTAACCTTGTTTATACCCCTCATATGAAGGATTCTCCTAATTTTCCCTTTACACTTCTTTTAAAAAAGATACATCATTAATACTATGAGCAATGTTTAAAAATCAAATTATGGTTTAATTGGGTGCCTTGTCAACACCTTCTATAATCTAGTTATTTGGACGATTCAATCGCAACTTCATCTAAAATTGAACAGTTTAAAGCAAACTATGATTTGAAGGTCTCGTTAGTTTAATTACAATTTTTTTTTATATAACATTGCAAATTCAATTATTATTAAGATACTCACCGTAAGTAAACTTGAATCTAACATTTTACAACATACACAAAATGATGTGCAGCAATCAACGAAACATTTTTGAACTATACAAGTGTAACGTGAAACAAAAGTTATTCATGTACTTGTAATTGTACGGTTCTCAATATCAATTTATAATTTCGCATTATAAGAGTATAATACCCACAGCATTAGATTCAATCGACTGAGAAAAACTGCAATAAAACATTACTCATATTCGGACTTTGTGTTTTGAAATAATTTTTCAAAGTCGAAATGGTAAACATCTAACAATCACATTTTTTTCCTCAACATCTAACAATGACACGAAGATATAGATTGCTTGATTAGCAACTACAACAAATTCACCACTCCTTTTTACCACGAGTAGAAATTCTTGACCCAAACTTGTAAACATATTTTTGTTATTTGGAGCGTCATATAGACTCATGTTTTTCGGTTGTTGAGTATAAATATGTTTTAATATTCTCATTTTTTGAGTTAGTTTTTGAAGTCTCACATTGCTTAGCTTTGGAAGCATTTGGGGCATCCTTGAGGTAGCTTTTTGATGAGATCTAGAACCATTTTACAATTTTGTACCCCACCTTTTTATACTTTTCAATTTCAATTCTATCTAAAAAAACTCAAAGTTGAATGTTTTGAAAATTTAAACTCTCAATTTTCCCAAACATGAGTTTTTGTTAAAAAAAGAAAGTATTAACAAATAAATATTTGAGCTCGTCGAAAATTTATAAAAAACTCGAACTTTAAAAAACTTAAAAATAAGGTGAAGTCTAAGATGAGGGATCAACGATTAAGTCCCCCGCCGATGAACCATTTAATTTTTACCATGCCATGAAATCAATGGTTTAGATTTATAAAGATAGCAACATTTAGAACTACCAACACATAATCTAATCCTTTATCTTCCTCATTGTTTTAAGTCTCACTACCACCGATATCCCCACCCACCGCCACTGCTCTCACCGTCGCTGACACCACGTCTATTTACACTGGTGTCTATGACGGCAGTAAAATTTTCTATAATTATTTTTCCACTGATTCAAGATCTAAGATCTTTGCAGAATTGATGAATTTTTTACTAATATTCCTCATTCTAGATTTGAAATTGCGCCTCATGTATAGTGTTCCACATTCATTCATATTAAGTTTATATTATTGATTAATTTCCACATCCCAGTCTACTATGGATATGGCTAAAATCAATGCACATTAATGCCCCTTGATTGAAACACAATTTAACAAGATTCGTCGTCATGTTTAGTGAATGAAATTGTTAACAATTATGTATTGAACTCGTAGAAATATGACGAATCACCACACCCGTTATGTTAATACCAACGCATAAATGAAAATTCAAACGAAACTAAGTAAAAGCATGGAATAGAAAACAAGTTTAATCCAAATAAATGCCTTCGATTGTTAGAAGAAGAGAACAAACAGATCCCAGTAACATTGCTTAAAATGAAGAATGTGAGGTACGATAGGATTAGGTTGTGTGTGGACAATTATAAATGTTCTCTTTTTAAAAGGTCCACCGGTGAGAGACTTAATCGCTCCCTCACCTTATACTTCACCACAAATAAGGCCATGTTAACTTTTTAAAAATATTTTCAATTTTTATTTTTTAAAACATGTGTTTATCTCAACTTACTAACATGAAGTAAATATATATAATGGTATAAAATGAAATACCAACTAAGAATGATCGGGTGTTACGCTTTAACCCAAAAAATAACGTCTGAGTTATATAACCTTTGATAGATTTTGTGCGATCGAAAGTTACAATCTAATAAATTCGAAAAGCTTTTGAGTAATCTGAGAAGTATATAAAGCAAGCGTAAAACCATAAACAAGGAAGAAAGAAAGCCCAAATCAAAATCGAAATATTGCAATTTGCAAGCGGGAAAATATCGGTTCCACTTCAACATCATTGGCGCGAATAATCCGTTTTGAGTACCACGTCATCACGACTCTAACACTACACCATACCCTAGAACCGCAACATCACACGGCTAAAAATCCCTTAAATAAATCCCCATCATGATTATTCCTTTTTCACTCTCTCACGCTTTGAAATAAAAATCTCTCTCGCGCTCCTCTTTCTCTCACACACTCACGAAACCCTCGATCTGAGACAAAAACCATGGCCAGAACTTCCAAATCTCACGTTTCTAGCGCCTCCAATTCATCTTCTTCCGAAGAAGAAGAGGTTGGGAACGTTAACGATCAGATCGAAGAAGAGGATGAGGAAGAACTCGAAGCCGTTGCTCGTTCCGCTGGCTCCGACGATGAAGATGCGGCAGATGAACCCGCCGCCGATGATGACGGCGTCGACGAAGAGGATGAAAATCAGGTAAAAGTTAATTCAGAACCAGCATTTTGTTAATTTCATAATTTTAACAATTTTAACTCTTAAAATCATTATTTTTTTATTTAATTTATTTCATTTCATGTATATTTATTTTATTTTTACAATGTTAACTGTAGGATGAAAGTGTTAATCCTGAGATTAGTAAGCGTGAGAAAGCTAGGTTAAAGGAATTGGAACGGTTGAAGAAACAGAAGGTTCAGGAGATATTGGATGCACAAAATGCATCTATTGATGCTACTATGGTGCGTGTATTATTATTATTCACTGTACTGTAATGGGTTTCTTCTTAATTTTGTTGTTAATTTGATCGAAATAAATTATTTGTATTGTAGAACACTAAAGGAAAAGGACGATTGAAGTATCTGTTGCAGCAGACTGAGTTGTTTGCTCATTTTGCTAAAAGTGGTCAATCTTCGTCTCAGAAGAAGGCTAAGGGAAGGTACTTTCTGAAGATTAATATATACCGTGTAGCAATTGCATAATTTTTTTCGTTTTTCTGTTAGTATTGAGTTTTTACTGTATCGATAATTGTCCTTTTGTGTCTGTGCAAGTTATTTAAAGGGTTTGGGAAATTTCTATACCCTTTACTATATCCATAAAATTGTGAAAGAAAACTTGAGTTGATTATTTGATGAATGGACAGTTTTTTTCCCCCTACTTCTGAGTGTTTTAGATCTACCACTGGAATTTGTTGTCTGTTTAGTTTCCAATGCAGATAACATAGTTCAGCAAAACTTTCCTTTTCAAATTAAACTTCTGATACCGACTTTCTCTTGTGTCAAAGAACTTGTATTGAAATAAATGTTGTTCGTTTTAGGGGACGCCATGCATCAAAGGTGACCGAGGAAGAGGAAGATGAAGAATACCTTAAAGAAGAAGAAGGAGGGTTAGGAAATACACGGCTGGTTACTCAACCATCATGTAAGCTATATTTTCTCTGTGTGTGCATTGGTGCAGTGATAAGATGGTTATCTCTTACCCTTCCGTTCTTTATGTCTATGGTAGCACATGCATGTATTCATTTCTCACATTTCATTGTCTTTATTTGGAAAATAAATGCTGGAATATCTGCTTCCTGTCATAATATTGGTTGAGAGTGCTCTGGTGTGCAAGCTATTTGTTGCATTCTGAAAGGTTGATTTCTCATATGGGATACATGTGTTCTTGTTTGAATACATCTTGAGTTTTTGGTATTGTTTTTGGAGTTGGATGCAATGCACCAGTATATGGGATTAATCTTTATGGCTTCATGTGTACTCTTTCTATTTTCCTTTTTTTTGATTTCTGGTTGGTTGTACAATCTACAGCTAGCCAGTTGAGATCTGATGGACGGTCTTGATTTTTGTTTTTGGGGGTGCTCCTTTAATATTTGGATTCTTTCTGTTCATATTTGATATTAATTTTTAATTTGGGTTCATAGAAATGTGAAATTGGTTATTTATTCAACAGGTATCCAAGGGAAAATGAGGGATTACCAACTTGCTGGGCTAAATTGGCTCATACGTCTGTATGAGAATGGAATAAACGGAATTTTAGCTGATGAAATGGTAAGTTGCTAGCCTTAGAGAAGCTCATTTAAATGTGCACTTGAACATAATTTCCATGTGATACGTAATACTGATGAGGTATGGGCTTGTTTTTAAAAGTCATGATGAATAAATATGTTGTTGATCTGCAGGGACTTGGCAAAACTTTACAAACTATATCTTTGCTGGGCTATCTACATGAGTTCAGAGGAATAACGGGTCCACATATGGTTGTTGCTCCAAAATCCACTCTTGGAAATTGGATGAATGAGATTCGACGCTTTTGTCCAGTTTTACGGGCAGTCAAGTTCCTCGGTAGCCCTGATGAAAGGGTAAGACTAGCTTTGATGGAGTGAATTATTTTATCAAGGGTTATTATTGGTATTGACACTTTTTCTCTATTTGTTTTAAATAACTACAGAAACATATAAAAGAGGAGTTATTGGTGGCTGGAAAATTCGATGTGTGTGTGACAAGTTTTGAAATGGTAATCAAGGAGAAGCCCACATTCCGTCGATTTAGTTGGCGTTATGTTATTATTGATGAAGCCCATCGGATAAAAAATGAGAACTCCCTCCTGTCCAAAACAATGAGGGAATATAAAACAAACTACCGACTCCTTATAACTGGCACACCGCTACAGGTATACCATATTATTTTCTTTAAAGAAATAATTTATTTGATTTTTGGTCTCTTCCTAACTTGAAAATTAGGCTACCAAATTCTGTCTAATTGAATTTATACTCAACTCGTGTTGTGTAGTTGATAAATTATACTTTTATTTGGGCGGTGTTGTTTAGTTTCTGAGCCTGACTTTTTAATAAGTTGTGGAGTTGATAAATTATGCTTTTATTTGGGTGGTGTTGTGTAGTTTCTGAACCTGACTATTTTATATGCTTTTCATGGACTGTAGTTGGTTGAAAAGATATGAATGATCACCCTCCACACTTCTGTTACAAGATCTACATAAATCTTTTTTTTTCATTTCCCTAACTTTAACTCTTTCTTTTAGTGTGAAGGAAATAGTATTAGGCAAGAATATGTTAGATGCAGTTAGCTTTCTATTCATGCAACTTTAGTAAATTTCCATTAGAAATAAGATTGAATAAAAGTTATTGAACTCACCTAAGGTTTATTTGGTCAAAATATTTTGTCAATATAAGCATTTTTTGCGAAAGAATGTCCTTAAATATAAGACTGTTTCAAATTTGATACAGTTATTTTTTTTTCCTCAATTCTTTTCCATGCTATAATACTCTCAAAAGTCAAAACTAAAGTATGTGCATATCTATTGAAATTAGCACCTACAAATGAAACTTAAAATGACATACATGGGCTGGGTTTTGATTCCCACTTGAAGCAAAATTGTACTTTTATGTGTGTGTGTGTGTGTGTAAATAAAACTAATATTTCTGTGTGTGGCCAGTCCATTATAGTTATCACTAGACTGGGCTAAACATACTTCATGGATAATTTCTATATGTAGTCAAATAGTGCATCTTTAGAAGGGAAGTGAAGGAAAATTATTTATTACTTTTGTTAAATTGGTAGTATTTTTATTGCTGTTTTTGCATGTTTTCCCTTCTACCCCACAATATAAATTTAAATTTTGAACTAAATGCTTTGATCATTGAGTTCTGGCTTGTTTTCAATTTTGAATCTTAATTTCCCTTCTTTTGTTGTATTTGTAGTAATTATGCTAATACAATTGATTTTTTCATCTTCAATGTTGCAGAACAATCTTCATGAACTTTGGTCTCTTCTCAACTTTCTTCTGCCTGAAATTTTTAGTTCTGCTGAAACTTTTGATGAATGGTTTCAAATCTCTGGTGAAAATGACCAACAGGAGGTTGTTCAACAACTTCACAAAGTAAGACTCAAACCTTAGTTAATTGTTGAGTGTCCTATATACACTTATGTTAATATGCTACTGAATACTATTTTTATCATCTGTGTATATTTCAGGTCCTCCGTCCATTTCTTCTTCGAAGGTTGAAATCAGATGTCGAGAAAGGGTTGCCACCGAAAAAGGAAACCATTCTCAAAGTAGGCATGTCCCAAATGCAGAAACAATATTATAAGGCTTTATTACAGAAGGATCTTGAGGTTGTGAATGCTGGTGGAGAACGGAAACGTCTCCTAAATATAGCAATGCAACTTCGTAAATGTTGCAATCACCCGTATCTTTTCCAAGGAGCTGAACCTGGTCCTCCCTACACAACAGGAGATCATATCATTACCAGTGCTGGTAATTTTTTATTTACACTAAGAAATTCCTGGTTGCCACTTTCAGACTGATCATTATAATGAAGTTTTTTTTTTCCTTAAAAAAAATAATCGACAGGCAAAATGGTTCTAATGGATAAATTACTTCCCAAGCTAAAAGAGCGGGATTCTAGGGTCCTAATATTTTCACAGGTCAGTTGATTTGATAATAAGATTCTCTTCACATGCCTTTTTTTTTTTTGTGTGTGTAGCCTGGTATATGCATTTCTATTTGTGCTTAGTTTTATTTTATGAGTCTTCCACAGATGACTAGGCTGCTAGATATACTTGAAGATTATTTGATGTTTCGTGGATACCAATACTGTCGCATAGATGGTAATACTGGTGGAGATGACCGTGACGCTTCCATTGAGGCTTTCAACAAACCAGGAAGTGAGAAATTTGTCTTTTTGTTGTCTACTCGAGCCGGAGGTCTTGGCATCAATCTTGCTACTGCCGATGTTGTTATTCTTTATGACAGTGACTGGTGAGTTTTTCAATTGGCTCCACAATTTTCTGATTTGTTTTTAAAAATGATACTACCCTAGCCGTTAGTTCCCAATTGATAGTTTTAAAATTGCTGTTGGATCAGGAACCCACAAGCTGACTTGCAGGCTCAAGATCGAGCTCATAGGATTGGTCAAAAGAAAGAAGTTCAAGTTTTCAGATTTTGCACTGAGGTTTGCAATACTGTCCCATGTGTTTTGTAGCCATTTTATATGCTGGTGCTTTCCAGTTTTTATTTTCTGTTTGTGTCCATATCTTGATTATTTAATTGTACAGTATACGATTGAGGAAAAAGTTATTGAAAGGGCTTACAAAAAGCTTGCACTTGATGCTCTGGTAATTCAGCAAGGGCGATTAGCTGAGCAGAAGAGTAAGGATTTTTAGGATGAATTATTTTCTAATTTCTTTCATTTAGGACTTGAGCATTGTGTGATGTGTGGTCTTATTGGTTTATGTATGCAGCTGTTAATAAAGATGATTTGCTCCAAATGGTTAGATTCGGTGCTGAAATGGTTTTTAGTTCCAAGGACAGTACAATTACAGATGAAGATATTGATAGAATTATCGCCAAAGGAGAGGAATCAACAGCTGAGCTTGATGCTAAGATGAAGAAATTTACCGAAGATGCAATCAAATTTAAGATGGATGACAGTAAGCAACCTTCAAAAGTTTTGCACACAATACTTGGATTATTTTTTTTTGATAAAAATAGTTTGATATTTTCTATCAAATCTGTTGTTTGATTTTGATGCTTTAGCTAATTAATTTATCATTGTTCCATGTATTCATTGATTCTTGATTCATGCAAAAGTCTCTGGCTCCTGTTTTGCAATTTAATATGGCTTTTAACCTCTGTATATTGCTGTTTTTCATTTTGTAGCTGCTGATTTGCTTGATTTTGATGATGAGAAGGATGAGGACAAAGTTGATTTCAAAAAAATTGTGAGTGACAACTGGGTTGAGCCATCAAGAAGAGAAAGGAAGAGAAAGTAAACACTGCCCTCTGTACTGTTAATTAATTTAATTGTTTAATGGTATATTTTTTTTTCACAATCTGATGTATGGTGATTATTTTGGGGGGATTGTGGTGGTTCTTACTTTAGTTACTCAGAGTCTGAATACTTCAAACAAACAATGCGCCAAGGTGCTCCTACTAAACCTAAAGAACCTCGAATTCCTAGAATGCCTCAATTGTAAGCTTCTCACCGAAAGAAATTTTCTTCCTAAAAAAGTTTGCTGCTTATTTTGCTTGATTATTTTTAATTGTGTTTTTCTTCAGGCATGATTTTCAGTTCTTCAACACACACAGGCTGAGTGAGCTGTATGAAAAGGAAGTTCGTTATCTAATGGTAGGTAACATAAACAGCTGATTCACATTTTTCAGTTTACCTCGGCAAATGTATATGTGTTGGTATTGATATTGTATAATAAAATTTCAGCAAGCACATCAGAAGAATCAGGTAAAAGACTCCATAGATGTTGATGAACCAGAAGGTACATAAGCACCCATACAGTTTTTCATCTAATTATTTGTATGTAAATATACAGTCAATTTAATAACGGCGTGCTTGTTGAATGTTTAGAAGTGGGAGAGCCATTGACTGCTGAAGAGTCCGAAGAAAAGGAGCACCTGCTAGAGCAGGTGAGTGAATTTATTTATTAACTAGGCTTTGATATAGATCTGTATATTTATTTTTAATTCTGGTATTTGGTGAACATAGGGATTTTCATCATGGAGCCGAAAAGATTTTAACACTTTCATTAGGGCATGTGAAAAGTATGGCCGAAATGATATAAAAAGTATTGCTTCTGAGATGGAAGGAAAGACAGAAGAAGAAGTTGAAAGATATGCAGAAGTTTTCAAAGAGCGATACAAGGAATTGAATGGTAAGTTGCCATGCACATGAAATGTGAATATTTTGCAGAATCCAAATGTGTATTTATATTTGTATTTTCTAGCAAAGTTTTGTTTTTTTTGTGAGAAAGTCAGTTTTTACTTGTTTTTTGGTGTACAATTGTGGCTATGAGATTTGACAGCTGTACAAATTATCTGAAATCCTTGCCCACCCCAAGTAACTTTAGTTTGCTTCATCGATGGGCCGACAACTCTGATATTGAGATGGACTGTAGACTAGCATTTTATTGAGACAGCTACAATGCATCTACATTTTGGTTCTTTTTTAAGTGTTAGATTTACTAATGAAACTTGGAATAAATGTATCTTAAAATATAAGGGATCTTCTGAATTATGTATTTTCATTCATTCCATGTAGATTATGATAGAATTATTAAAAACATTGAAAGAGGGGAGTCTAGAATAGCTCGGAAAGACGAGATCATGAAAGCTATTGGGAAGAAGTTGGACCGCTACAAGAATCCTTGGCTAGAGTTGAAGATACAATATGGACAAAACAAAGGGAAATTATACAATGAAGAATGTGATCGATTCATGGTGTGTATTTTATTTTATTTAATTTTCAATTTCGTAGTCCATTCTTATTAAAATCATTTATGCCCAGTTCATTGTTGTCTTGTTTTTTAACAGAAAATTCTTTCATTATTTTACTGTGGTAACTTTGCAGATATGCATGACTCACAAGCTTGGCTATGGTAATTGGGATGAATTGAAAGCTGCATTTCGAATGTCACCCTTGTTTCGTTTTGATTGGTTTGTAAAGTCACGCACAACTCAGGAACTAACAAGGAGATGTGACACCCTCATTCGTTTGGTAGAAAAGGAAAATCAAGAATATGATGAAAGAGAGAGACAAGCTCGTAAAGAGAAGAAACTTGCCTCCAAGGTTTGTACCGAGTCCCCTTTTTTACCTAATGAGTTTCTTATTTCATATTTATATAACTGTTTTTAAGTTTTAAGTTCTACAAACCTTTCAGAGCACAACTCCATCAAAGCGCGTCTTGCCAAGACAGGCAGAGAGTCCATCTCTGAAGAAGCGGAAGCAGTTAACTATGGATTACTATGTTAGCTCGGTATGTTTGTTCCCAATGTATTATATATTCCATCATCTTGCTTACCTAAGTTTTGTAATTTCACTAAAACAAACTGGTATTATTGTGGCAGGGGAAGAGAAAAAAATAAATGAATGTAAGCCCTACATCCGGTAAAGGAGGGTTGTTTGTAGGCTAACTTCTGATTTTAAAGCTTGGTGATTTTGATATGGCCTTGCAAACATGTCTATTGATTGTTGCTTCCCAAGTTCAGTCAAGGGGCTCTTACCTGCACCTGGATTTTACTTCTCACATGCTTTTTGCCGTTCTTAATCATTCTCTCTCTCTCTCTCTCTCTCTCTCTCTCTCTCTCTCCAGTATCTGTTTGTCTAATGTAACCCTTGATAGGTTTGCTAAGAAAGATTAAGATGAAATCAAATGGCATTTTGTCTAAATCTAAACTGTTAGATTAAATTGCTGGTTAATTAACTGCAGGAAGTTTATTATGTACTATGGTAGTATTTTTAACTCTGGGCCCTATTATGAAGATCAAATCAATTTAACATTGGTTATGTTTTTTTGCTTGTTTTCAAAGTAGAACACTAGTCTGCCAAATAAACTAGTCTATAGATATTTAGCCTAAAACAGAAAAACCAGGCTACTGGATGTAGAACCAAATGCGTTGATTCATTCTCGCTAATTATAATTTGAGTTTATAGTCTATAGGATAGTATGTTATTTAATCAATATTTTTTGTCAAAAAAAAAGATATTATTTAATCAGTTTATATTTCACAAACACAATTAATATTGATAAAAAGAAAAAATCAACAATTATTCCTACGAAATTCCTCTCCTCTACCACAAATACCAACAATCATCTTGAAACACCTTGTCTTTCATCACTATGTTGCAGATCTGATTCCGAAGAGGTTCTTATGAAGTTGATCTTGTTGACATGTCGATTGAAATATGCCAGTTGATAGACCAACATGATCAAGTATAAAAGCACCTCTTGGAACACCTTCCGAGAAGCTACGTCACTTATGTTATCATGTTGTTTTAAGTTGTTTAATTACTTTTGTACCTTTTTTTTAAATTTTTTCCTATGTCATTCACCATGAAAACCTACCAAAATTGAAACTTAAACATAGTCTGGTGCTATTAAGAATATACAATCCGAAAATATTCAGACAAGTTCGGATTGTGTATATAATCTGAAAGCTCTCAGACTAGTTGGAAGGTGGCGTTTCACCAAAGGTTTGGACTCTTTGTGGTGTGTTCAATGCATTTTCCATTCATTCTTCACTTCCCATCTTTTCTTACTTTTTCTTAAACAATTTTCAGTTCAAATTGCTGTAAATAGGACTGTTCATAGAATCCATGTAATTGCTTTGCAATTTATGCAGGGATTCTACGACGATTAACAGAGACCTTTGACATCAAATACAACACAAAAAATACAGTTCGTAAGTTTTCGAATTTTAAAATAAAAACAAAATTAACAATCTAGTTTGGATTATATAATCCGAACCAAAAGTTTTTTTAAAATTTTTATAAGACTCACGAAAATAACATACGGTGGAAAAAATAAAATCCTAGCAATTATGCGTGAGATGATAACTCAAACCCGCAATATAGGCATGAAAAAACTTTGTACTAATGAACTAAGTTGGCGTGGGAATTTCATCCCCGTTTTCTTTTTCTTTTGTTATTATTGTTTTTATGCTCTTCGAGTATTTATTGTACTCATTGCTACACTTGTATCTCTTTTCTCTATTTCTCTATTTGCCATTCAAAAATAGAAGCTAGAAGAAAAATTTAAAATATGCTCTTCACTTAATAATTTATTAACAAGTATTTTGTCGCAAGGTCTTTATTTTGAGTCAAAATTTGGAGGCTTAAAAAGGTTTTGGCTTGAGGCACAAAGCACACATGGGAAAAATATTACCCTTGCTGCCTTGTAATATGAATCTATAAATCCTTAGTTCATATGCGAGTATGTTAATTTCACACACTCTACGTGACGATTCCATTCAAATTTCCTGACATACACTACTTCTAATTGTCATGAATTTTCTTTAATTAGCTGAATGAAGTGATAGATATATTTAGAGTTTGGGTCTAAGATGCTCATTTCCCATGTTGAAATTTCACTCTTATCACTCAATCATCATAGATCTTTTCAATTTGGGTGATGAGTCAGTTCTGGTCATGTATGTAAGAGCATCCACAATTTCACCAATGAGAGGCCTTGCAGAAGCTTGTGTTTGCACACACATTGCCGCAATAGCAACTGCTTGTTTAAGCCCTCCCATTGGACAACGACCTTGAAGTAGAGGGTCAACCAATTTGATAAAGTTCTTACGGTTTTTAAGAACACTTTTGACCTGCACACAGATATATAAGACAGTGAGAAGGTGTGATTTAGCAGCTAGCACAAAACATGACCAAACACATATTTGAAATGATTTATTTTAGTTTATCCATCCACTGTCATAATCACCTATAATAACATACTTTTTCCGGTCTCAATTATAAACAGCTTTTCATTTTTTTAGATTCATTGAATATATGACGTATGTGGTCTGATTACATACATCATATCTATAAGTTTTTTCAATTTTATTTCCATAAACTTTTTAGAATGGATTTTAAAAAAACAATTTATACGAAAATAGTTTAAGGTGTTTATCAAACTGAGGAACTTACCCATTCAACGAGACTACGCTCTCCTTGTGGTCGTGTATTATCAAGAGCCCTGCGTCCTGAAATAAGTTCAAGCATGACCACTCCATAGCTATACACATCAGATTTTATAGTTAGTTGTCCGGTCATAAGATATTCAGGGGCACAATAACCATATGTTCCCACTACTTGTGTGGATACATGAGTCATATCACCAATTGGTCCAAGTTTTGCGAACCCAAAATCTGATAACTTGGCATGATAATTTTCACCGAGAAGGACGTTGGATGACTTTAAGTCTCTATATATCACAGGGGGATTTGCCTTATGCATATATTCCAACCCCTTTGCTATTCCCAATGCTATATTCATCCTCGTGTTCCAATCTAGTGGCTTCCTATGAGATTGAGGAGGAAGATCTGGAAGAAATTTCAAAAGTGATCAGAAGATTGAAATCATATATGGGTAAGTCGAGCAATATTTTATAAAAAATAGTATAATAGACATAATAAACTTTTCAAATATTCGTTGAGAGTATCTTTCAAAAACAATTCGTCGAGATTAGTTTTTCGACTAAAGTAGGATACTTTCAAGAATTTACCTATATATATTTTTTTTATTATTTAACATAGATTCTTCCATATTATAAAAAAAACTTTTAAGCTAAATTATAACAATAATTATCAAATAGCTTTAACTTTATTTTTGTAAAACTCTTACTTTTAGCTTTAATTTTTAAATGCTTATAAGACCAAAATAAGTCCGACCAAAGGAAACCTCATGTAGCCTTCGCATCAACTTTTGAATCAAAACCGTTCAAATAAAGATTAATTAATTTCGTAGTAGATGATTAATGAAAGAATTTATGTGGTGTCAAATCTCATCTTTTTTGTTTTTGTTTTGAAGAAACCATTAACGTAACTTTATTAATCATGATTAACCATATTTTCTTTTCAGGTGTCAAATATTTATATATAAATTTGAACCATAATAATACAAGAAACAAAAAGTTTCTAAAAAAGGAAAGAGAGTGCAATCTGACCATGTAAATGTTCGTCCAAAGACCCCAATGGCATATACTCATAAACAAGTAGTCGTTGATTGCCATCAGCACAATAACCAACCAAGTTCACAAGATGTTTGTGATTTAAGAGGTTGAGCATTAGAACCTCCACCAAAAATTCTCGATCTCCTTGACCACCTTTATGGTTAAGCTGTTTCACAGCAACTGCCTGTTGTACAAACATCATTTTTCATTCACACATATTTAAAATGTACAATGTTAATGAAATGAAAAATTGACCACTACATATAGTTTGTGTTTGGATGAACTAGCATTTGCAAAAACCAAAATCTTTGTAACAGCTATCACAACTTACGTTTTTATTGTTCTCAAGGTAACCTTTGTATACAGGCCCAAAGCCCCCTTCACCTATAAAACATTCCGGCGCAAAATTATTGGTTGCGGCTTTAAGCTCTTGTAAGGTAAATGTATGTGCACGCGGATTGGTTTCTGCCTCATCATGCGTCTTAGGACCCGAGACACTCTCCGATTCCGCCTTAGGACTCGAGGCACTCAGCAATTTTGATCTCTCTGCACAAATGATAAAATATTATGTAGAGAAGGCAATGTCAAGAGCTCATAAGGATAAAGGAGCAAAGTACTTCAAAAGAGCTTGTTTGAAAAACACGTTACCAATTATCTTAAAATAAAACAAACTAATGACAAGGGGAAAGGCTCTGATATTGAAAAATTACATGTTGCACAACATCAAAAATAAAAAAATGCGACCCTGACAGTTTTTAATTTAAAAAAGAGTTTAATTTCGATACATTTATAAAAAAATATACTTTCAACAAATCACGTACAATCATATATGTGATTTTAGAAGTAATTATCATTAAAGTCAAACACTTTTAATTAATTATATGATTGTTATGATTTATTGGTAGTGTGAAAATATTTTACGCCGACGATTTGATGCTTTATATGAATTAAATCATTTAAAAGTATCAATTGTTCGGGATAGGTGCATAAATACTCTGCATAGAATGTTAGGTATTTTGATTCATTTGAACAAACTTAACATTTCAGTGGATAAGGCATTTTTCAATTACATTTTTAGGGATAGAAACTCATCTCTGTAAAAAAAATTATACAATTTCGATACTTAATTAGCCAAAACATTGAATATTTCTCTAAATGCAACTATATATATCCATCCTATCACATGTGCTTGCATGCATCTCACAATTGTTGTTATAAATGTAGCCAAATGCATCTTTTAATAAGAAATAAATTCAATAAAATGAAGCTAATAGATAAATTCCCTACCCTATCAAATGATTTCACTAAACTAAGCAATGGAGGCACAATCTGAGATGCATAATACCAAATGAATCAAGAATTTCAATTTTTTTGAAGATAGAAGAAAATGTAGAAAGAAAGAAAGATACCTGAGGTAACCTTTCTGGAGTAAACATGAGATGTTTCTTTGTTGATAGGTACAAAACAATGAAAGCAACCCATATTATCAAATTCAATGATTACCTCTCAATCATTAATCATTATTGAGAAACCACCTCGTCGGAGAAGCAGATCAACCAATCTAAGAAAATTGACCAAATGTAAGTACGATAACAATAACAATATATATATATAGTAATGTAACGTTGTAAGACAAGATAAAGGAAAAAAATGTATTGTTTTTGTTTTTTGAAGGAAAAAATGTATTGTTATAAACAAATAATAACAAGAGAAGAAAAAGCATGCATATAACTACCTTATAGGAAAGAGTTTAAATTTGGAGTTTGAATATGTCAAAATACAAATTGGAGTTTGAAATCTTCTTGGGTTAGAAGGAAAATAAGGTTTTTGAGATTAATTATTTGGTTTGGTTTGGTTAAAAAGAAAGAGATGAATCATTTGGTAATTGTTGTGCTAATTGGAACATAATTGTGTTGTGTTACATCATCATAACAACAAGATTGGAAAATGCCAACGTGTATCTTTGGGCATAAGTTAAATATAGAAATATCATGAATTTATGCATTCAATATCCTAAAAAATTAAAAAGTTTATCTTTTTAATCCTCCATCCGTCTCACAATATTAGTCGTTTAAGGTTTGTGCACGATTATTAAGGAAATGATTAATTGTATTGATTTCAATGGTAAAATCAATAACATTTACTAAAACACCCTTATTAAGTGTAGTTAGTGGAGTAGTTAAGTTGGATGAAATTCAATAAATAAGGGTATAATAGTAGAAAAAATAATAAATGTTGCATTGGTATTGTAAGATGACAATTATTTTAAGAAAAAACAAAAATGTTAAAAGACAATAATTATTAGATGGAGGGAGTACAAAATTTGTATTTTAATTCCATTTTTAACTGCTCAACATAATCCTTAAATGTTTAATAACTTAAAGATTTTTTACACCGGTGAATCAATCAATTTTTTTTAGGGATGAATCAATCAAAATTGAACTCCAATAAAAATGATTTGGACTTAAAGAATATGTTCACTGTATATAAATTATCAACAATAATTTTTATAATATTTTGATTAAAATTATTTTAATTTTGATTAAAATTATAGGTATACTATTCTGCATATTCATATTGTAACAAACTATATTTATATCTTTTATTGACACCAGCAACATAGAAAATAGACTCGGGGGCATAGCTAGCTATGTGTGAGGGTGTGCCCCTATTCTTTTAAAGGATCACTTTAAGACATTAATTTTAATTATGAGACCATTTTAAAACAAACAATTAAATTAAGCGATCATGTCATCAATTAAACTTATGAAATATAATATAAATTCTTATTTTTTTGAACTACACCAACAATTAGAGCTGTTAAAATGGGCTACCCGGTCCACATCGGGCCAACCCATGACGGGTTCGGGATTTAACGGGCCGGGCCCAAAAGGCCCGGAAGATAAACGAGCTCAAAAATATTTGTCTAAGCCCGGCCCTTTGTGGGATACGGACTTTCGGGCCAGCCCAATTACTTAAAGTTTTTAATTAAGAAATTGCACTAAAAAATATCAATCGATATAAAAGAGGGAATAAGAAAAGGAAACCATTCTTGCATGAGAGGTGTCAACGGATTCATTGACACCAAATCACAACCATCCATTCAAATTTATCTAAAAGTTCATAGTTATTTACTTAACCCTTATTGTGAGGCAAGTTCTATGGTACACCCAATATATTTGAGTGTACTGGTACACTCATTCTTTAAATTAATAATTAAATGAGTTGTTTTTTTGAAGAAAAATATATTTTTTTATCACTTATAATTATAATAACTAAATCTTATTCATCAAAAGTGTCAACAAACTAATTTTTTTTTTTTGAATTTTTATCACTCATAATTAAGAACATTGATTAATTTTTACGATAATATGTAAAAGAATTACAATAATTTTTATAAACAATGAAATGATTTTTTTTCTTATAAAATGATGTTCTATAAAATATAAATATTGACAAATAACTATTTATTACACAAAAAATGATCATTTATTTATAAAATTATGAATGAAGAGTACCGGTACACCTCACTTTGTGAGTGTACCTTAGAAGTTCCCGAGATAAATATGTTTATTTAGGAGTATTATAACAAAAAATTTATTACTTATTATTATTTTTTCTTTTGTTGTGTTACCTTCAACCAAAAGGGTAGGGGATTCAATTCATGAAAGGGGGAAGTTGATTAGAACACTATTAGTCTTCTTTTTAAAAAAATATTTCCAGTTGTTTG